>ERZ795053.850-NODE-850-length-38895-cov-8.081591_pt1 | contig 38895 bp, 38 predicted proteins | sample MGYA00375137_ERZ795053 | MGnify/ENA primary metagenome ERZ795053 (study PRJEB30182, sample SAMN05720284) | activated sludge metagenome | isolation source: Anaerobic digester | place: Hong Kong | collected 2014-12-17 ... | reverse complement strand
CGCGCTCGAAATAGGATCGCATCCGATCCATCCGTTCCAGGGCTCGTCCTTCCCGATCACGCATCACCGCCGGGTCCGGCATCAAGGTGGCGGCATCGCGTCTGGGCGTGAGCAGGGTGGCAGCGGGACCGGTATTGCGCGGTCGGTATTCCAGGATGCCCGCTTCCTGCGACGCTTTCAAGGTTTGGCGGACCGCCTCCGTGGACCATCCGATCATGCGGGCAAGACGTTCCTCCTCGATCACGGTCGGTTGTTCGAACACGCCGCCGTAGGTCCTCAGGACCGCTTCCAGGAGCGGAGCGGATGGATGCCGTTGCCCTTGCAGCTGATGGACCTCACGGGGAGAACCGACGAAGTGGACGCGCGAGGGATCGCGGAACCCGTCGCTCAGGGCCAGGTCACCGTTCAGTTCGAGCACCTTGAGCGCCTGGGCCGCGGTACGCACGTTGGTACCCATGCGCTCGGCGATGCCCCTGAGGTCGAGCGCGAAGGTCTCGTCCATGCCCCCGCTCAGGGGGATGCGATGCATGTCCGCGAAGGCCTGCAGGCAGGCACGCACCTGCTGCAATGCCGGGAAGGAGCCTCGCACCCGTTCCTCCAGCCGCCGGCCATCACCCTGGTCCACGAGCAGGATGGCATGAGATGCCTCCCCATCACGTCCGGCGCGCCCGGCTTCCTGATAGTAGCTCTCCAGATCGTCCGGCGGACCCCAATGGACCACGGTCCGTACATCGCCTTTGTCGATGCCCATGCCGAAGGCGTTCGTGGCGATGACGAAGCGGACCGACCCCTGCGTCCAGGCCCGCTGCGTGCGATCGCGTTCCTCCAAGGGGAGGCCGGCGTGATAGGGTGCGGCGCTGAAGCCGGCGTCCGTGAGCCTGTTCGAGATCCGAAGCGCTTCCCGGCGCTGGCGCACGTAGACGATCGCTCCACCCGTCGTGCGCTCCGCGATGCGAAGCAGCCTGCCGAGCTTGTCCTCGCCGCGCGAAACCCAGAAGGTGAGCTCGGGCCTTCGGAAGTCGCCACGCAGCACATGTGGTTCCCGGAAGCGCAGCCGTTCCTGGATGTCGGTCACCACCCGTTCGGTGGCCGTGGCCGTGAGCGCGATCACCGGCACCTCCGGGAAGTGCTCCCGCAGGTCGCCGATGGCCAGGTAGGCCGGCCGGAAGTCATACCCCCATTGCGAGATGCAATGCGCTTCATCGATGGCGATGAGGGTGATGGGGAGACGATCCACGCGTGCCCGGAACAGGTCCGACCCAAGTCGTTCCGGAGACACGTACAGGAAGTCACAATGGCCCAATGCACAGTTCTCCAGGGCCACGTCGAGCTCCTCCCGACGCATGCCCGCAGTGAGCGCCACGGCCCTCACTCCCCGCTCGCGCAAACGCTGCACCTGGTCCTTCATGAGGGCGATGAGCGGGGACACCACGAGGCAGCAACCGCCCTGCATCAGCGCGGGCAGCTGGAAGCAGAGGCTCTTTCCTCCCCCCGTGGGCAGCAGGGCGAGGGTGTCACGGCCCTGGAGCACGCTGCGCACCACCTGATCCTGCATCGGGCGCAGGTCCTGGAAGCCCCAGATGCGGGACAGGACGTCGTGTAGGTCCTTCATGGCGTGGTGCGTGGCGGGCTGGCCGGGAACAAAGGCGCCCCTGCCTATTGTTTACTTTTGGACGCTTCCGAACCCCATCTGCTCATGCTCACCACCGGCCAAAAGTTAGCCATCCAGCGCACCGATCGGTCGCGTCTTTCGGAGACCGACCTGGAGAACATCAAGTTCGGCAGGGTCTTCAGCGACCACATGTTCGTGATGGACTACGCCAATGGTGAATGGGGTGCGCCCGGCATCGTGCCCTTTGGCGATCTGGAGCTGAGCCCGGCCACCCTGGTGCTACACTACGGCCAGACCATCTTCGAGGGTTTGAAGGCGTACCGCTCGGAGAAGGGCGGGGTCAACATCTTCAGGCCCCAGGCCAACCTGGCACGGATGACCCGGAGCGCGGAACGCATGTGCATGCCGCCGATCCCCGAGGAGCTCGTACTGGACGGCCTGCGTGAGCTGGTGGACCTGGATCGGGACTGGATCCCCAAGGGAGGCGAGGCTTCCCTGTACATCCGGCCGTTCATGTTCGCCACGGACGAGTACATCGGTGTGCGGCCCTCGGACACCTATCGCTTCATCATCTTCACCTGTCCGGTGCAGGCCTATTACAAGGAGGCCGTTCGGGTGAAGATCGAGACCTATTACAGCCGGGCCTTCCCCGGAGGCACCGGAGCGGCCAAGTGCGGCGGCAACTATGCCGCTGCCCTCTATCCGGCCAAGCTGGCCCAGCAGGATGGCTTCCATCAACTGGTATGGACGGATGGTCTGGAGCATCGCTACATCGAGGAATCCGGGACCATGAACGTGTTCTTCCGCATCGGCGACACGCTCGTCACGCCGGAGACGGGTGGCACCATCCTGGAAGGCATCACACGGGACAGCATCATCGACCTTGCGCGGCGGGAAGGCATCGCCACCGAGGTCAGGAAGGTGGAAGTGCGGGAGGTGCTGGATGCCATTGCCGGCGGTACCCTGAAGGAGGCCTTCGGCGCAGGCACGGCGGCCACCATTGCCCACATGAGCAGCATCGCTTACGATGGAGGTGAGTACCAGTTGCCGGCTCCCGAGCAATTCGCCTTCGCGAACCGCCTGGCCCAACTGCTCGATGACATCCGGCGGGGAAGGTCCGAGGACCCCTTCGGCTGGAACCTGCATCTGCCCTGATCAACGGGCGCGCATGCCCATGTAGCTGTCCGGGATCACCGCAAGGCCGGGGATCACCATCACCAAGGTCGAGGGCGGCCATTCGGAGAAGGCCATGCCCAGGGGGACGCCGATCACCAACGCCCAGCCGAACACGAATCCCGTGGCATGCAGGCCCCTGAACAGGCGTCGCTGAGCGCGCGTCGGAGGTGAAGGTGCCGGTACGTTGGATCGAGGAGACCGCTGCGGCCGGTCACCCACACCGTTCCTGGTGCCTGCCTGCAGGAGTTCATCGCACCATGCCCTGGCCACCGGGTCCATGAGCACGCGGTAGGCGGCATGCACCGTGCGGAAACGCTCAGCCGCTTCCGGGCTCGGGTCACGATCGGGATGCGAGCGCAGGGCGAGGGCGCGATAGGCCCGCTTGATCTCGTTCTCCGTGGCCCAGGGCTCAAGTCCAAGCAGGCGGTAGGGGTCGCTCTTCAACCGACCCATGGTCCGGACCTGTATATCGTGATGGCCATCCGATCGGGATCTTCGTGTGCGATCAGGGCGTGCCGCGTATCTTAAAGGTAGAACGTCGCCCCATGCCGATCCGTTCATGGTCCCTGATCAGCCTGCTGCTGCCGGTCCTTCTCCAGGCGCAAGTGTTGGACGGCACGCTGCGGGACAGCTCGTCCGGTGCGCCGATCGAAGGAGCGCATGTGCAGGCCATGCGGTCGGGAACGGGCGCCGTATCCGGTCCTGACGGTGCCTTCGGTCTCCCGGTCGAAGTGCCGGACTCCCTGCTGATCACCCATGTGGCCTACCACGAATTGCGTGTGCCGGTGAAGGACGCCGGACCGTTCACGTTCAGCCTGCGGCCACGTGTGCAGGAACTCAGGCCGGTGGAGGTCGGCCTGCCCGCGCCAGAGGTCGTGTTCCGGGACGAGGACCTCCATGTGGCCGACCACCTGGTGAACGACGAGGGGACCTGGGTGCTGGCCTACGCGAAGCGAAGGATGCTGACCCGACAGGAGGTGGCCGGGGCAGGCGGGCTCAAGGGAGCCGAAGTGGTGTTGCTGGACACGTTGCAGCGCAGGATCGCTTCGGCCTCCTTGGACGACGAGGTGGTGGCCATGCACCGCAGCTACCGGAACGAGGTCGTGTTGGAGACCCGCGCCCGGGCGTATGTCGCGATGTTCGAAGAGGGAGGGATCGCCTTGGTGTCCCTGCCGAAGCGCTTCCTGCATGAACGCCTGCTGCCGTGGACGGACAGCATCCCACAACGGTTGCTGGGCAACGATCATCATCCGGCGCTGCCTGCCTTCTCACATTTCGCGTTCGATCCCGAGCGTGAAAGCACGGACGTGTTCTGCTCGGTGGAGGACGCGCATTACCTGGCCATCTACCGCAGCCAGTACAAGTACCTGAGCAACCGCGACAAGGTGGACGTGATGAACATCGCGAACGACCTGGGCGTGGACAAGGAGCTGGTGGCGGGCGCCCTGTCGGGGATCGCGGGCGACATGCGCTTCAAGGCCCCTTATGCACCGGTGTTCGTGCGGGACGATGGCGTGTTCGTGTTCGATCATGCCGCGGAACGGATCCGGTCGTTCGGTGCGGGACTGAAGGAACAGGAGGGTGTGCCCATGCGGCATCAGCAGGACCGGCGCTGGGCGGAACGGCTGCTGCAGGACCGTGCCACCGGGCGCATCCACGCGGTCTACCGCTACCGCGATCATGTGTTGCTCGCCGAAGTGGACCCGCTCACCGGTCGCGTCGGCCAGGCCTTCCGCCTCACGCATCCATGGCCCGAACGTGTGCAGGTACATGGCGGGCACGTGTACTACGTGTACCGGCCGAAGGGCTCGTTGGAACACCGCGCGCTCTACCGCGAGAGGCTGCCGGCCTCAACGTTCGGGATGCCGCTTGGGAAAGTCGAGCCACACGAGCTCTCCGGTACCCCGTGAGGCCAGGGTCCAGCTGTCGAAGGGCAGGTCGATGCGCGCCATGCCCGTGGTGGGCAGGTTGTCGGGACCACCGCCCGTGAGGTAGTGCACGAACTCCGTGAGACCGGGGTTGTGTCCGAAGAGCATCACCTCGGGACGGTCGTCAGGCAGGGCGTTCACCACGCGCAGGAGCGTGGGCACGTCGGCCAGGTAGAGCGCCTGCTCCTGGAGGAGGTCTCCGTTGGAAAGGTCCAGTGCGTCGGCGAACAGGTGTGCGGTGGTGAGGGCCCGCACCGCCGGACTGGTCACGATCAGATGCACCGCCTCACCCTTGGCGGCGAACAGCTTCGCCATGAAGGGCACATCGCGTTCCCCGCGTGCGTTCAGGGGGCGGTCGAAGTCGCTTTGCCGCGGATCGGCCCAGCTGCTCTTGCCATGCCGGACCAGGTACAGGGTGCGCATGATGCGCTCAGAGCGTGAGGTCCTTCATGCCGTCCACCAACGTATGGAGCAGCGCGTTGGCGTCCATCGTCAGGGGCAGTGCCAGGGTCACCGTGCGGGCATCGCTCACCGACTGGCCATCGCGCAGCACGCGGGCGATCTGCAGGTCCAATCGTTCGGGGTATTCCCCGGTGAAGGAGAGGTCCAGCGAGGTGCCTCCTGAAAGCCGCAGCCGGTAGGCCGGGTAGGAGGAGCCGGCATCGGCAAGGCGTTCTTCGAGCACATGCCCGCCGCTGCGCAGGTCGTCCGACCATTCGTCCATCACGTAGAGCAGCACATGCTCGATGAAGAGCTCCGGATCGCGGGGCAGGGGAGGCTGTTCGGCCGCCAGGGGGGCCAGCAGGCGTGAACGGGTGTGGCGCAGGATCGCTGCCACATCATGGATCTGTTCAGTAAAGGTCATCCACACAGGTCTTGTTCCCGATCGCGATGTTACCCCGTTCGACCATGCCACGCCCGCGTGCGCGCGAACACTTATCCACGATCGATGCACAGCGGAAGCACGAAGCCCCCGGATCGGGGGCTTCGTACGATGACCGTTCCAGGCTTCAGGCTTCCGCCTTGTTCGTCCTGGCCTTCCCGTTCCCGTTGATCTGCTGCTCCTCCTTGTCGTCCACCGGGGCGCGGAAGACGATCTTCCCATCGAACACATCGATGACCTGGGGCTTGTCCGGTTCCAGCGTACCGGCGATGATCTGGCGGCTCAGCTCGTTCAGCAGTTCCTTCTGGATCATACGCTTGATCGGGCGCGCACCGAACTGCGGGTCGAAGCCCGTGGCACTGATGTGCGCCACCAGCTCGTCGCTCGGGATCAGCTGATAGCCCTTCTCCGCGAGGTGCTCCACCAGCTGGTGCAGCTGCAGTTCCACGATGGCCTGCACGTCCTTGCGGCCCAGCGGACGGAACATGATCAGCTCGTCCACCCGGTTCAGGAACTCGGGGCGCACGGTCTTGCGCAGCAGCTCCATCACCTCGTTGCGGGTCTTCTCGACCACCTCCTCCAGGTCCTTCTTCTCCAGGTGCTCGAAGTTCTCCTGGATGATCTGCGACCCGATGTTGGAGGTCATGATGATGATGGTGTTCTTGAAGTTCACCACCCGCCCCTTGTTGTCGGTCAGGCGGCCGTCATCGAGCACCTGCAGCAGCACGTTCCACACGTCGGGGTGCGCCTTCTCGATCTCGTCCAGCAGCACCACGCTGTAGGGCTTGCGGCGCACGGCCTCGGTCAGCTGACCGCCCTCGTCGTAGCCCACGTAGCCCGGAGGCGCGCCCACCAGGCGGCTCACGGTGTGGCGCTCCTGGTACTCGCTCATGTCGATGCGCGTCATGGCGTTCTCGTCGTTGAACAGCACCTCGCTGAGCGCCTTGGCCAGTTCGGTCTTGCCCACGCCGGTGGTGCCCAGGAAGATGAAGCTGCCGATGGGCCGGCGTTCATCGCCCATGCCCGCGCGGCTGCGGCGCACGGCGTCGGCCACGGCACGCACGGCCTCGTCCTGGCCGATCACGCGCTTGTGCAGTTCGTCCTCCAGGTGGAGCAGCTTCGACCGTTCGCTCTCGAGCATCCTGCTCACCGGGATGCCGGTCCAGCGCCCCACCACCTCGGCGATCTCCTCCACGTCCACCTCCTCCTTGATCAGCTTGCTGCTGGCCTGCAGTTCGGTGAGCTGCTCCTTGGCCTTGGCCAGCTTGTCCTCGGTCTCCTTGATGCGGCCGTAGCGGATCTCGGCCACCTTGCCGAAGTCGCCCTCGCGCTCGGCCTGGGCGGCGTCGAACTTCAGCTGATCGATCTCCTCCTTGGCGCTGTTGATCTGCTCCACCAGGCCGCGCTCGCTCTCCCAACGGGCCTGCAGGGCGTCGCGCCGCTCACCGAGCTCGGCGAGCTCCCGGTTGATCTCCGCGAGCTTGGCCTCGTCCTTCTCGCGCTTGATGGCCTCGCGCTCGATCTCGAGCTGCATCACGCGGCGGTCCACCTCGTCCAGCTCCTCGGGCTTGGAGTTGATCTCCATGCGCAGCTTGCTGGCGGCCTCGTCGATCAGGTCGATGGCCTTGTCCGGCAGGAAGCGGTCGGTGATGTAGCGGGTGCTCAGTTCCACGGCGGCGATGATGGCCGCGTCCTTGATCAGCACCTTGTGGTGGTTCTCGTACTTCTCCTTGATGCCGCGTAGGATGCTGATGGCGTCCTCCCGTGAGGGCTCGTCCACCATCACCTTCTGGAAGCGGCGTTCCAAGGCCTTGTCCTTCTCGAAGTACTTCTGGTATTCGTTCAGCGTGGTGGCCCCGATGGCGCGCAGTTCGCCGCGGGCCAGGGCGGGCTTCAGGATGTTCGCGGCGTCCATGGCGCCCTCGCCACCGCCGGCGCCCACCAGGGTGTGGATCTCGTCGATGAAGAGCACGATGTCGCCTTCGGCGGAGATCACCTCCTTCACCACCGACTTCAAGCGTTCCTCGAACTCTCCCTTGTACTTGGCACCGGCCACCAGCGCGCCCATGTCCAGGCTGAACACACGCTTCCGCTTGAGGTCCTCGGGCACGTCGCCGCTCACGATCCGCTGGGCGATGCCCTCGGCGATGGCGGTCTTGCCCACGCCGGGCTCCCCGATCAGGATGGGGTTGTTCTTGGTGCGTCGGCTCAGGATCTGCAGCACGCGGCGGATCTCCTCGTCGCGCCCGATCACCGGGTCCAGCTTGTTCTCCTTGGCCAGCTGGTTCAGGTCCTTGGCGTACTTGTTCAGCGCGTTGTAGGTCTCCTCCTGGCTCTGGCTGGTCACGCGCTCGCCCTTGCGCAACTCCTTGATCGCCGCGATCAGGTCCTTCCTGGTGACGCCGTTGTCCTTCAGCAACTGGCCCACGGTGTCGCCGCTCTCCAGGATGCCGATCAGCAGGTGCTCCACGCTGGCGAACTCGTCGCCGAACTCCTTCAGTGAGGCGAGCGCCTTGGTCAGCGCGTCGTGCGCGGTGCGCGACAGGCTGATCTGCCCGCCCTGCACTTTGGGGTATCCCTCCACGATGCGGTCCAATGCCTGTTGCATCACAGGCAGGTTCACGTTCAGCTTCTTCAAGAGGAAGGGCGCCACGTCCTGGTCCACTTCCAGGATGCCCTTCAGCAGGTGTCCGTTCTCCAAGATCTGTTGGCCATGGCCGCTGGCAATGGTCTGCGCCTGCTGGATGGCCTGCTGGGAGCGGATGGTGAATTTGTTGAGGTCCATGTGCGTTGGACGGTTGGGTGTTGGATGTTGTGCGTTGCCGATCTACAACGACACCCCGCTCCATCAAAGCATGCACCGCTGGAACGATCCTGCTGGAATGGCAGGAATCCGTTGAGGGTCAACGACTTTTCGGCAGGAAGGGGAGCGTTTGTCGGCCGGATCGTCAGGGATCCGTCTCACAGCACCCGGCGGACGGCATGCAGCCGATGCGTGTGGGCCTGCTCCTCCTCGTTGAAGATGCCCTGTCGGTCCAGAACATCGATGCGCACCCGGCCACTGGCGTGCGCGATGCGGAGCTGGTCCTCGGTGTCGCGTGTCAGGATGATCCCCACATGGACCACCTTCCCGGCCTCGTTGGTGAAGAAGGCCAGGTCCCCGGGCTCGCACACATCGAGCAATTCCACCTCCTCACCCTCCAGCACCTGCTGGTCCGCATCGCGCGGCAGGTAGATGCCCATGAGGATGAACAGCATCTGGGTGAGGCCGCTGCAGTCCACACCCCATGGGGTCCGGCCACCCCAGAGGTAGGGTGCGCCCAGGAAGGGATGCAGGTAGAACTCGATCAGGTCGGCACGTTCGAGGTCCGGGCGTTGGTTGGTGACGGCCTGCACGGGAATGCGCCGGTCCTGCCAGAGGATGGCACCCTCCTCGTAGAACGGCAGCACGGCGCCATAGGGGAGCATCACCGGACGGTCGCCCAGGTCCACCAGGCTGTCGGGACCGATCACGCGCAGGTCCGGGTCGTAGTTGGGGGTGGGGCAGGTGGCCAGTTGCTTGTTGTCCACCCAGCCCTCGTAGCCGTCGTGGTCGAACTTCACCCGCGACCACTTCTCCTGCCGTTCAAGCAGCTCGCCTGTCTCCCCGAAAAGCCACTGCGTCACCTGCTCGGCACGGTCGCTGGGCTCGCTCCGCACGGGAACGATGCTGAGGGGACAGATGACTGGCGTGGCCACGGCTCAGAGCGCTTCCACCACGATGGCACTGGCGCCACCACCGCCGTTGCAAATGCCGGCAGCACCGTTCTTCAACCCGCGCTGGCGCAGGGCATGCACCAAGGTGACCACGATGCGGGCGCCGCTGCAACCCAGCGGATGGCCGAGGCTCACCGCGCCACCGTTCACGTTCACCTTCGAGGGGTCGAGACCCATCTCCCGGTTGTTGGCGATGCCAACCACGGAGAAGGCCTCGTTCAGTTCCCACAGGTCGACCTGGTCGTTGGCGAGCCCGGCCTTCTTGAGGGCCCGAGGCAATGCCTTGCTGGGCGCGGTGGTGAACCATTCAGGAGCCTGGGCCGCATCGGCGTGTGCCAGGACCTTCGCGATGGGGGTGAGGCCGAGGGCCTTCGCCTTTTCCGCGCTCATCAGGATGACGGCGGCAGCCCCGTCGTTCAGGGTGCTCGCGTTGGCGGCGGTCACGGTGCCCTCCTTGTCGAACACCGGGCGCAGCGTGGGGATCTTGTCGAAGTTGACGTTCTTGAATTCCTCATCCTCCGTGAACGGCACGGGATTTCCCTTGCGCTGGGGCACTTCCACCGGCACCACCTCGTCAGCGAAGCGGCCTTCCTTCCAGGCCGCGGCGCTGCGGGTGTAGCTCTCGATGGCGAAGCCGTCCTGGTCCTCGCGGGTGATGTTGCACTCCCGCGCGCAGAGCTCGGCGGCGTTGCCCATGTGGTAGCGGTTGTACACGTCGGTGAGGCCGTCCTTCACCATGCCGTCCACCAACTTCATGTCCCCGAGCTTCTGGCCGGTGCGGCCGCCGCTCATGTAGTGGGGCACCTGGCTCATGTTCTCCATGCCGCCGGCCACCACCACGTCGTTGTCGCCAGCCAGGATGGTCTGAGCGCCGAGCTGGATGGCCTTCATGCCCGAGGCGCAGACCTTGTTCACCGTGGTGCAGGGCACGTTGTTGCCGATGCCTGCGAAGATGGCCGCCTGCCGGGCGGGAGCCTGGCCAAGGTCGGCCTGCAGCACGCAACCCATGAACACCTCATCGACCTCCTTGGGGTCGAGGCCGGCCTTCTGCAGGGCGCCCTGGATGGCCGTGGCCCCAAGGCGCGGGGCGGGCATGGAGGACAGGGAGCCGAGGAAGCTGCCGATGGGGGTGCGGACGGCGGATACGATGACGACTTCGCGGGACATGGAAGGGATGTTTTCGGGGTTCTCGAAGAAGGGCCGCAAAGGTAGCATGGCCGGATCGAGCGATCGGCTATCTTTGCCGCCCATCGTCGCCGGGAGGCGGCGCTTCGGAGAGGTGGGTGAGTGGCTGAAACCATCAGTTTGCTAAACTGACGTACTCCGTCAAGGGGTACCGGGGGTTCGAATCCCCCCCTCTCCGCGATCGGAAAGCCGTCCCAGGAACAGGGCGGCTTTCGTGTTGGATCCCGGCTACCTTTGGCCGGACATCTCGGGGTGTAGCGCAGCCCGGTTAGCGCACCTGCTTTGGGAGCAGGGGGTCGTGTGTTCGAATCACACCACCCCGACAGGAAGCCGATCGTGAGATCGGCTTTCGTGTTCCCGGCCCCGCCGGACCGGAAAATCCGACCTTTGCGGGACGACCCCGTAGCTCAGTTGGATAGAGCATCTGCCTTCTAAGCAGACGGTCACAGGTTCGAATCCTGTCGGGGTCGCCAACGAAGCGGATGTTCCGATCCGCCGGATCATTGGGCCGTCAGGCCTCCCCATCGACCTCCTTCGGCGATTGGTCGAATTGTTGATCCCTTCCGTGCTTTCGAGGCGTTAAGGCACTGATAACGATGCATTTTCGCGCATCCAATGACCTGCCTCATGCCTCTGACCAGGATCCTGCCAGGACTTCTTCTGTGGGTGTCGACCGGCCTGCTCCAGGCCACCACCTATTACGTGTCGCCCACAGGCAGTGACAGCAACAACGGGACCTCTCCCTCTTCCCCCTGGCGCACGATCGGCCGTGTCAACCAACTCGGTGGGGCACTGGGTGCCGGGGATGTGGTGCTGTTCCAACGGAACGGGGTCTATCGCGGAAAGCTCAGCATCTCCTCGTCCGGGACAACGGGTTCGCCGATCGTGGTGGGGGCTTACGGGCAGGGAAATGATCCCGTGATCTCCGGAAGTGACCTGGTAACGGGATGGACGGTCTACAGTGGGAACATCTGGAGAGCACCGGTCGGGGCTTCCGTTCGTCATGTCTACTATAACGGAGAACGCTTGCAGCTGGCCCGTTTCCCGAACAGCGGTTGGGCGCGCACGGACCACGCGACGAGCACGACGACCACGGATGCGACCCTGAACCAGTCCTCCGGATTCTGGAACGGAGCCACCCTGGTGATCAGGACCACCAATTGGAGCTATGATACCGCACGCGTCACCGGCTTCAATGGGGGGGTGCTCACCCATACCAGTACCGGCAATTCGATGGGGAACGAGGAGTGGGGCTATTTCCTGCGGAACAAACTGGCCCTGCTGGACGCGCCCGGTGAATGGTACTATGATGCGGGCTCCGGACAATTGTACGTGTGGTGCCCGGGCAACGCCAACCCCAACGGACAGACCATCGAAGCCGCGGTGAGGGACAACGGCCTGTACGTGGCCTGGCAGCGACACGACCTGAACGTGTCCTATCTGTCCTTCCGCCATACGACCGATGCCGCGTTGCGCCTGAGCGGGTCCTATAACACCGACTTCTCGCACTGCACGTTCACGGAATGCCAGCAGGCGATACGCAGCACGGGAAATGATCAGGCGTTCAGCTACCTCGACATCTCAGGGACCTATGGCACGGCGGTGCACCTGCTGGACAACAACAGCACCCTGACCCATTCCACCTTCACGGACATCGCCCTGGTCCCTGGCCTGGGCGAGAGCAACTGGGGGTATTTCGGTCTGCGGATCTCCGGGTTCGGTTGCGAGGCCGCGGACAACTTCTTCGACCACATCGGGTACATCGGTATCGTGACCGAAGGCGATTGTGCCGTGCGGAGGAACACGTTGCACGACTGCCTGTCGATCCTCAATGACGGTGGTGCGATCGCCTTTGACAACGCGGACGGATTGGTGGTGGAGGACAACATCGTGGATGACCTGATCTGCGATCTGTCGAGCGTCGCACCGACGCACACCTCCTTCTTCCGCATGGGACACGGGATCTACTTCGGCAATACGACGATCCGGAACACCATCGTGCGCAGGAACACGGTGAAGAACTGCGTGAGCAGCGGCATCCATGTGGACCACACGATGGTCGCCTCCGGCAACCAGGTGAAGGACAATGTGCTGTTCAACAACGGGGTCCAACTGAGCATCTCGGACTTCTCCAATTACAATGGTCCCGGAGCTGCACCCCCGTATTACGTGCCGAGCTTCAATACCGTGTACTCCGGCAATGTGTTCTATTGCCTGACCAAGGAACAGCTGTGCATGCGGCAGTTGCACGTGAACAGTCCCAACTGGGTGGATTACGGCACGTTCTCGAACAACAGGTACTTCAATCCCTACAACGAGGTCAGTATCGAGCAGTTCAACACCGATGCAGGGATACGGCGGTACTACACGCTGGAGAAGTGGCAGGATGAAATGGGCCAGGATGCCGGATCCACAAGGTTCCCGGAGCGACGGAACGCGCACGCCACCTTGAGCGAGCTTACCGGGAACCTGGTGGTGAACGGGACCTTCGACACGAACGTGGACGGCTGGGGAGGGTGGCCGACCAATGCGACCGCGACGCACAACACGAACTACCTGGACAATGGCTGCCTGCGCGCCAACCTGCCGAACAACTCGGTGTATGACACCTACTCGCTCCGCAGTCCTGATGATTTCCCGATCCAGAACGGGAGCTGGTACAGGATGCGCTTCAGCCTGCATTCCAACGACCACGGTTTCGTGCTGGCCGGACTGAAGGGGCTCAGCCAGTTCATGGGGCCTGAAGAGGTCTATGAACGGATGATCCCGTTCTCGGACGAGCGCAGGGAGATCGAGTTCTACTTCCAGAGCGGGCTCTCCGACCAAGCCGTGGTCCAGTTCGTGAACAATTGGACGGAGCCGCTCTACTACCTGGACAATGTGGAGGTGCACCGGGTGACCGTGGAGGACCTGGACCCCAACGAGGACCATGTCCTGCTGTACAACGAGGCCGAGACCTCACAGTCCTTTCCGGTGGTCGGGAGCTGGGAGGACGTGAACGGCAACCCGGTGAACGGCTCCGTGACCCTGGCCCCGCATGCCTCGGCCTGCATCTATCGGGTGGCCTCCACGGGCAATCCGGGTGGTGGTGGTGGGGTCGTTGGCACCGCCAGTGCGCGGGTCTTCCTGGGTGGTCCCATGAACTGGGGTACGGGACAGATGAGAACGGACCTCAGGGATTCCGGAGTACTTCCTCAATCGGAACCCTACACGGCCCTGGGACATGACCTGTTCAACGCCGGGGTCGTGGCCTCCTCGGCCGTCTGGAACGCCACCGGGCCTGACCGGCCGGTGGATTGGGTGGTCCTGGAACTGCGCAACAACGATGCCGGGTATTCCTTCTCGGCCGCCTGCGCAGCGATCCTGAAAGCGGACGGGCATGCGGTGGACCCAGTAACAGGAGGAACGGTCGGGTTCCCGGTGACGACGGTGGGGAAGAAACTGGTGGTGCTTCATCGGAACCACCTGCCAGCCATGGTGAACAACAGCGTGCTGGTGAACGGACAGGTGCTGGACCTGGCCTTGCCATCGGTCGGATTGTTCGGTGGCTCGAGCGCTGCCTGGGTCAACGGGAGCCTTCGTGCGCTCTGGCCAGGTGATGTGGGTGCGAACGGTGTGGTGAGCTACGTGGGGGTGCAGAACGATCGCGACCCCCTGCTGGTGGCCATCGGTGGCGTGGTGCCGACCAACACCCTGCAGGGGTATCACCCGCAGGACGTGAACATGGACGGCGTGGTCAAGTACAGCGGACAGGGCAATGACCGGGACGTGATCCTCTCGACCATCGGTGGAACGGTACCCACGACCACCCGGGTGAGCTACGCGCCGTAAAGCGTTCAGATCCGCTCCAACGCGCCCGAGGGCACCCAGCCAACGAGTCCGTTCGGGAGTTCCACCTCGGACGATCCATTCCGGACCTGGAGCACCTTCAGCTTGGCGCCTTCGTGGAGCACGAACAGCACCTTGGCCTGTTCGGTCGGGGCGCTTTTCACCTGGATCCTGGGCTCCATGAGGATGGCCTCGGAACGGTCCGTATACCGGCGCCACTGTACCGCCGAGAGGGTGATGGCGATGATGGCGAGCATGCCCGCCACCCCTGCAGCGGCACCCCACGACCGTTCCCAGCCACGTGGGCGACCGGGGACCAGCGCGACGATCAGCAACAGGACACACGCCCAGGTGAACAGGATCGCGCGCCGTGCCCATCGGTCCATGCCTCCCATGCGATCCCAGATCGTGGTGAGGTCCATTCCCGGAAGCGCCTCCACCCGGTCCACCAGCTGGGAGCGCGTCAGTTCCAGGTTGCTTCTCGCGTCCTCCGCCGTCGGGTCCATGCGCAGGGCGCGTTCGTAATGCAGCACCGCCTTGGCCAGGTCTCCCAAGTGGAAGTGGCAATTGGCACGGTCGTATTCCAGGCCTGCGGAGGTGTACTGCACGGCCACGGAGTCGTACAGTGCCAAGGCCCCTGGCACATCGCCGATGGCAAAGGCCCGGTGTGCCCGTTGGACCAGGGTGTCCGCCTCGGCAGGTGAAAGTGCCATGGCCGATGAGGCTTGGGCCAGTAGTAACAGTGCCAGGGTCCTCATGCCAAGGGGGTCTCCTCCAGGTCCCGCACCAGGTGCAGGGCCTGTTCGTATAGTTCCTTTCTGGGACGGTCCTCGACCGGCGCGAAACGCGCCAGCTCGCAGGCCTCGATGAGGGTCATGGCACGATCGGTCAAAGCCGCCGCGTCCGGTCGGTCGCCGAGCCGTTCCTGCACGGTCGCTCGTTCCACCCGGGCTTCCGGAATATCGAGCTTGCCTGCGAGGTAGGTGGTCATGGCCCTGTGCAAGGCCTCGTAGAACGCGGACCGGTCATTGCGGTCCAAGGCGCCTGAGGCTTCCTTCAGCCGTTGTCGGGCCACTTTTTCTGCCTTCCTCCTCCGCATTCCGGAAGCATCCGCCGATCGGCGTTGATGCCTCCTTCTCCAGGCGAGGAAGGCGAGGAGGACCAGGACCGGAGACCCGATGCCCGCCCAGAAAGCCGCGGATCCCAGGAACCGATCTCCATGAGGGTTCAGTTCCAAGTCGCCGGTCCGGATATAGCGGATGTCGCTGTCCAGTACTTCCAAGCGGCGTTGGTCGGGTCTGCGGACGGAGGGGCCCTCGGAGGTGCCATCGCCCGGTGCGACCTCCACGGTGATGGGATCGGCGCTCAGCGATCGGTACGCTCCTTTCTCCACATCGAAATAGGAGAGCTCGATCGCCGGCAGCTCGTAGGTGCCTTCATGCCTGGGGATGATCAGGTACCGGAAGGTCCGGCCGCCGGTCATTCCTGCCGCGTTCACGGTGATCCGGTCGGTGGTCTCCGGATCGTACACTTCGAAATCCTGTGGAAGGTCCAGGTCAGGAGCGTCCAGGAGCTTGAGGTTCCCGCTTCCGGTGAACTTGATGGTGAGCTCAATGGCTTCGTTCGCCTTCACCTGTGTCCTGTCAACGGACACGTCCATTTCCAACCTGCCGGCGAATCCGCTCTGATCGGCGGGGGCACCGGAGGGCAGCGCGGCCACATCGAGCACGGACGTACCACTGGTCGCCTCCAGCCTCGATCCCCGGTTGAAGAAGGTCCGGTTCACCAGGCATTCCACGGTGGCGGGACCGATGGTGAGGCGCCCCGGTTTTTGTGGGAACAGCAGCTGTTTGCGCAGGATGGCCACCCGGTACTGAAGACCGTTCACCGTGGCCAGTCGATCCTCCCAGCGCATGTCCCCCAGGTCCACGTTCTCGGTCCAGGCACCCGCTACGGCGGGAATGTCCACTTTGGACAGCTCCAGGTTGGGGTACCGGGAGTAGAGCGTGTACGTGGCCAGCACCTGCTGGCCCACCACCGCACTCCGCCGGCTCAGGTCCAGGGTCACGAACAGGTCCGCGTTCCGTTGCTGGGCCTGCTGCTGGGCCCGGTCGCCGCTTTCCGAGGTTCCCGCCACGACCTCCACGGTGATCGGGTCCGTTCGGATCTCACCCTGTCCAATGCGGGCCACCGCGGAGCCGATCGTGTAGCTGCCCGGCCGGGTGGCCGTGAGCACGTACGTGCGGCTCATCGAACTGCTCATCCGCCCGTTGACGAACTGCATGTTGGTGGACTCGAAGGGGCCCTGCACGATCACCAGTCCACCGAGGTCGGGAGGGGTGAGGCTGCCCCGGCCATTGGTCAGGGTGAGCGTGAGGCGGATCGACCCACCGACCGCGAAGGCGTTGCGGTCCACCGAGGCCTGGAACGAGATCTCCTGGGCTCGCACGGTGGAGGTCCCGCCGATCAGGAGGAGCATTGCCCACAGCAGGTGGAAGATCGGTCCGCGCATCACCAGTCCTTTTCGATCGGTACTCGGCGGGCCGGTCGCAACTCGCGACGCACCTTCTCCTGAACGTCCTCTTCCTCGCGCTGCAGGGCGTCCAGCATGCGTTCCGCGTCCTGCTTGCTGATCTGATCGGGCCTGGCCTGCCGCTGCTGTTGCTCCTGCGCATCACCCTGCTGGGGCTGGTCCTTGGGCTCGCCCGGTCGTTGCTGCTCCTGTTCGCCCTGCCCCTCGTCTTTTTGCTGGTCCTGCTGGCCGGGCTGGTCCTGTTGCTGCTGTTGCTCCTGCTGGTCCTGCTGTTCCTCCTGTTCCTCCTGTTCCTGGTCTTGCTGCTGTTGCTGCTGCTGCTGTTGTTTCAGCATGCGTTGGGCGTAGGCCAGGTTGTAGCGGGTGTCCTCGTCGTCCGGTGCCCGGAGCAGGGCCTGCTCGAACGCGTTCACGGCCTTGTCGAAATGCTGTTCCTGGAGCAGGGTGTTCCCCAGGTTGTGGAAGGCCCTGGCCTGTTCACGGGGATCATTAGCGCGAGCAGCTGCGGCCTCGTAGCCCGCCCGGGCCTCTTCGGCTTGCTCCTGTCGGTAAAGGGCATTCCCCTTGTTGAACAAGGCACGCGGGTCATCACCTGCCTGGGTGTAGCGGTCCGCAGCGGCGGCGTGTTCGCCCTTGCGATAGAGCTTGTTGCCCTCCCTCAGGAAGGTTTCGGGATCCTGCGCGAACGCGCCTTCAGCGACGCACAGGGCCAGCAGCGGAAGGAAATGCTTCGGTGCGATCATGTGGCGATGGTGCGTTTACGGGTCCCGCTGCCTTCACCCAGCAACAGCCCCGCGAAGATGAGCAGGATGGCGATGGCGAGGAAGCTCTGGAACTGGTCCTCGTGACCCGCGAACCGATAGGTGCCGGTCTCGGTCTGGTCCATGCCCCGCAGTTCGGCCACGAGCGCGTCGATCCCGGTGCCTTGAACGGTGGCCCTGACATAGGCACCACCGCCGGCCGCAGCGATGTCCTCCAACATGGCTTCGTTCAGGCGGCTGACCACGGTGCGGCCCTCCCGGTCCTTCTTATAGCCGGCCACACGCCCCCGCTGCAATTCGGGAATGGGACCTCCCTGCGGGGTGCCCATGCCGATGGTGTGAACGAGGATGCCGGCCTCCCGGGCACGTTCTGCGGCACCCAGGGCGTCGTCCTCGTGGTTCTCTCCGTCGGTGATCACGATGATCGCGCGGCTTCCACCGGCTTCCTCGGGGAAGCCCTCCCGGGCCAGGTCGATGGCGGCTCCGATGGCCGTTCCCTGCGTGGGCACCAGTTCGGGGCCCAGGTTGCTGAGGAAGAGCCTGGCGGCACTTCGGTCGGCCGTGAGCGGCAGTTGGGTGTAGGCCTCGCCGGCGAACACCACGATGCCCAACCGGTCGCCCTTCATCCGGTCCACCAGCTGGGCCAATGCGCGCCTGGCCATTTCCATGCGGCTCGGCGGAAGGTCCTGTGCCAGCATGCTGTTGCTCACGTCCAGGGTCACGATCACATCCACCCCCTGGGCCTTCACCTCCTCCACCCGGGTGCCCAATTGCGGTCCGGCAAGCGCCAACACGGCAAAGGAGAACGCATGACGAAGCGTGAGGAAGCGCAGCAGGGAACGTGTGGTGGAGAGCCCGCCCAGCGTGCTGGTGAGCAGCAGCGGTTCGCTGAATCGCCGCAAGGCCCGGTTCCGCCGCCACAGGTCCAGCAGGTAGAGCAGGACCAACACGGCTCCGGCAAGGAGCCCCCACAAGACCCAGGGCCGCGCGAACCGGAAGGCGGGCACGAAACGTTCCAGCGACCACCACAGCGCGATCCCGGTGGCCCAGGCCACCGCCTCGATCAAGACCAGCAGGAGTGCCGCCGTCCCTGTACGGTATGCGGTCCTGATGGTCATGGTGCGGTGCGGAACAAGGAACGGTCCAACAGCAATCCCAGAAGCAGCAGGCCGCTGCCGGCGAAGGCCAGCGGGAAGTACTCCTCGTTGCGCCGGCTGTGCTCGGTGACCTTGATGCGGGTCTTCTCCAACTGGTCGATCTCGGCGTATATGGCGCGGAGCTTGGCCTCGTCGGTGGCCCGGAAGTACCTGCCATCCGTGCGGGCGGCCACCTCCTGCAGCATCTCCTCGTCGATCTCCACGTCCACGTGGTCGTAGCGGTACTTGCCGTTCGGGTAGCGCGCCACCGGTGAAAGCGCCTTGCCGCGGGTGCCCACACCGATGGTGTAGACACGGATGCCGAACTGGGCGGCGATCTGAGCGGCGTCCACCGGCTGCACATTGCCCGCATTGTTCACACCATCCGTAAGCAGGATGATCACCCGGCTTTTCGCCTCGCTCTCGCGCAACCGGTTCACCGCCGTGGCCAGGCCCATGCCCACCGCGGTCCCGCCTTCGATGAGTCCGGACCGCACCTGGGCGAAGAGGTCCTTCAGCACATCGTGATCGGTGGTGAGCGGGCACTGCGTGAAGGCTTCACCTTCATACACCACCAGTCCGATGCGGTCGTTGGGCCGCCCATCGATGAACTGCATGGCCACGGCCTTGGCGGCCTCCAGGCGGTCCGGGCTGAAGTCGCGGGCCAGCATGCTGGCGCTCACGTCCATGGCGATCGCGATGTCGATGCCCTCGCGGGTCACGTCCTGCCAGGCATCGCGGCTCTGTGGACGCGTCATGGCCACGCAGAGAAGGCCGAGCCCGGCGAGCATGCCGGCAAAGGGCAGGTGCACCAGTCGTGCCCGCCAATCCAGCGGACCGCGCGCAAGTACACCGAGCGTGGGGAGCACCACCGTGGCATGCCGCCGGTGCCTGCGCCATAGGTACCAGGCGGAAAGGAGCGGCAGGATGGCCAGGACCCAGAGCAGTCCGGGGCGCTCCAGTTCGAAGCGGCGCATCGCCCAGACCGCTCCGGCGGCCACCAGCAGATGGGCCAGGAGCAGCAGCACCAGGGCGGTGTTCCGGTCAGGGTCGCGGCGCATGGCTCGGTTGGGGTCTGGTGCGCATCACCAGCTCGCGGGCGGTGCGCAGGGCCTGTTCGTTCTCGGCCGGCAGGGCGGTGTACTTGGCGAACTTCACGAGGTCGGCCAGCCGGAGCAGGTTGCCCAGTCTTTCCTGGGCGTCGCGGGTCATGGACGAAACGCGGAGTTCACCGAGCAGCTCATCGGTGGTGCGCTCCAGGGCCGGCACACCGTAGCGTTCCTCGATGTAGCCTCGCAGGATGTCGGTAAGTTCGGAATGGTGCTCCTTCACCTGCCCATCCTGCCAGAGCCTGCGGCGTTCCAGGTCGTCCAGGGCCTGCAGCACCCGCTCGTGCAGGGGGAGGGGAGGCGTCACGGGCTCGGGGACATCGGTGCGTACCGGTCGGTTCCGCAGGCGCCACACCACGAAGGCCAGCACGGCGATCAGACCGGCGGCACCGGCCACGTACGGCCAGTTCTGCTTCCACCAGTAGCGCCAGCTGAAGGGCAGTTCGGCAATGTCCTTGATGTCCCGGAAGCCGGCGGCCGTGTCCACCGGCACGGTCTCCACGGTGAGCAGGAGCGGTTCCGTGCCCACGGTGTCCCCGTCCTGCACGAACGCGAACGGCGGTATCGCCCAGAAACCGCTGTCGAAGGAGGTGATCGTGAGCCTGCGACGCAGGACCATGGCGAACGGATCGTCCTGCGGGTCCGGGATCACCGAGTCGATGCCGGCATCGGTGACCACCCGAACATGCGCGGTGAGCGTGTCGCCGATCATCGGCCATCCGATCGCCCCTTGTCCTGCATCGGACCGGTAGGGGACCTCCAACATCAACATGGTCTGTTCACCGATGCGTATCCGGGACGTGTCCAGCGTGGCCTGCGGCCCAAGCACCTGAGCCTGGCCATGCAGGGAGACGAGGAGCAGGATGATGGCAGCGGTCCTCATCGCATCAGTTCCCGTTTGCGGAAGAGCTGCATGAGCGGGCGCACATAGCCTTCCCGCGTACCGATCACCGCGTGGTCCACGCCGGAGCGCCGCAGCAGTTCGCGGGTGCGCGCATGATGCTTGAGCGCCTCGGTCCGGTAATGGCGGCGTACCCGCGGGTTGCTGGTATCCACCCAGCGCACCGCACCGGTCTCCGGGTCGGTGAACTGCATGAGGCCCACCTTGGGAAGTTCGGTCTCGGCGGGGTCCTGCGTGCGCAGCACCACCAGGTCGTGCCGGCGGTTGGTGAGCTTCAGGGCGTCCTCGTAACCACTGTCCATCAGGTCGCTGATCAGGAAGGCGATGCTCCGCTTCTTGATCACCTGGTCCAGGTAGCGGAGCGCGGCCCCCACGTTGGTACCGGTATTTGCCGGCCGGAACTCGATCAGTTCGCGGATGATCCGCAGGATATGGCTGCGGCCCTTCTTGGGTGGGATGAACTTCTCCACGCGGTCGGTGAAGAGGACGAGCCCCACCTTGTCGTTGTTCTTGATGGCGCTGAAGGCGAGCGTGGCGCAGACCTCGGTGATCAGGCTGCGCTTCAGCTGATGCACCGTGCCGAACTCGCCCGAACCGCTCAGGTCGGCCACCAGCATCACGGTCAGTTCCCGCTCCTCCTCGAACACCTTTACGAAGGGCCGGTCGAAGCGGGCGGTCACGTTCCAGTCGATCGTACGCACTTCGTCGCCCGGCTGGTATTCGCGCACTTCGCTGAAGGTCATGCCACGCCCCTTGAAGGCGGAATGGTACTCGCCGCCGAAGACATGGTCGGAAAGGCCACGCGTCTTCAGCTCCACGAGCCGCACCTTCTTCAGGAGTTGCTTGGTATGCTCGGCCGTCGCCATCGGTTCATCCCGGGCTCATACCCACATCTTCACCTTCCCACATCTCCACATTCACACATTTCCTCAAGGCACTTCCACGGTGTTGAGCACCCGGTCGATGATCTCGCCCACCTGGATGTCCTCGGCCTCGGCCTCGTAGGTCAGTCCCAACCGGTGGCGCAGCACATCGGGGCACACGGCGCGTACATCCTCGGGGATCACGTAGCCGCGGCGCTTGGTGAAGGCCAGGGCCTTGGCGGCCAGCGCCATGTTGATGCTGGCACGCGGACTGCCTCCGAACGCGATCAGCGACGCCAGGTCGGCCAGCTTGTGTTGTTCGGGCTTCCGGGTGGCATGCACGATGTCCACGATGTACTGCTCGATCTTCTCGTCCATGTACACCTCGCGCACCAGCTGGCGGGCGGCCAGCACTTCCTCCGGCTTCACCACCACCTGGGGTTGGGCCATTCCACCGGGCCGCACGTTCTGGCGGATGATGAGCTTCTCCTCATCCGGCTTGGGGTAGTCCAGCACCACCTTCAACATGAAGCGGTCGGTCTGAGCCTCGGGCAGGGGATAGGTGCCCTCCTGTTCGATCGGGTTCATGGTGGCCAGCACCAGGAAGGGCTCCGGCAGGTGGAAGGTCTCCTGACCGATGGTGACCTGGCGTTCCTGCATGGCCTCCAACAGCGCGCTTTGCACCTTGGCGGGTGCCCGGTTGATCTCGTCGGCCAGGATGAAGTTGCTGAAGAGCGGACCCTTCTTCACGCTGAACTCCTCGTTCTTCTGGCTGTAGATCAGCGTGCCGATCAGGTCGGCCGGCAGGAGGTCGGGCGTGAACTGGATCCGGCTGAAATCCACGTGGATGGTCTTTGCCAGGGCCTTGATCGCGAGCGTCTTGGCCAGACCGGGTACGCCTTCCAGCAGGATGTGCCCGTCGGCCAGCAGTGCCACGAGCAGCTTTTGCACCATGTCCTTCTGGCCCACGATCACCTTCTCCATCTCGCGATCGATCAGGTCCACGAAGGCGCTGGCGTGCTGGATGCGTTCGTTCAGCTGCCGGATGCTGTCGGCGGTGACGGTGCCGGCCGGCGTTGCTGCCGGGGTGGGGGATGGTTCCGGGGTATGCTCCATGTCCATGCGGTCTGTGTGCTCCGACAAAGTTGCCCTTCCAACGCCGCCCGGTAAAGGCAGGGCCGCGTTAAAGTCTGTTAACCATCCGTCACCGTCCGTTGTTCCGCGCCAGCTACCTTGCCTGCATGGACCAGCAAGACGCCCCCCTGACCATGAACGAGGCCATCGGCCATGTGCGCACCTTCCACGATGCCTTCGGCATTGCCAACGCCGACGGACCGGTGGCCGATATCGGGGACCGGGAGGCCCTGCTCCGCTACAAATTGATCAGGGAGGAGAACGAGGAGTACCTGGACGCGGCATTGCGGGGCGACCTCGTGGAGGTGGCCGATGCCTTGGGCGACATCCTCTACATCCTTTGCGGAACCCTGCTCAAGCACGGTCTTGGCCACACGATCGACGCCGTGTTCCGCGAGATCCAACGGAGCAACATGAGCAAGCTCGGTGAGGACGGCAGGCCGATCTACCGCGAGGATGGCAAGGTGTTGAAGGGCCCCGGGTATTTCAGGCCGGACATCGCTGCGGTGTTGGAAGGAACAAGGCAAGAAGAGAAAGGAACCAAGAATTGAAGAGATGGATGCCGTCCACGAAGATGTTGGCGCTGGGCTCACCGGCCGCGGGAAGCAGCCTCTGGAGCCGAGGTTGGAGCGGTTCGCCATCACTGCGGTTCGTCTTGCGGAAAGCCTGCCCAATACCTGCGCAGGCCGATACTATGCCGACCAGCTGTTGCGCGCTGCGGGTTCGGCTGCGTTGAACTACGCGGAAAGCCAGGGAGGGTCCACACATCGCGACTTCACCAACAAGCTCAAGCTGGTCTTCCGCGAACTTCGCGAGGCCCGGCTTGCCGTCCGGATCATCCAGGGAGCCGGCATTCACCCAGGGAACACCGACTTGGGCGGTCTTCTGGCAGAAGCGGATGAACTGGTCGCGATCCTGGCAGCCTCGGTGAAGAAAGCCGAACAGCGCAGCCCTCGCCGAACTTGATCGCAGGCACCGTCCTCTTTCTTCCCATCTTGACTCTTCCTCCTTCTTCCTTCCGATGGACCTCAAGAACCTCCTCACCCGCGCCCGTACCTCCGGCTTACAACGCTGGCTGCTGCAGCATGTCCTGAACTGGAGCATCCCCTTCAACCGGCCGCACGGGTTCCGCGTGACACCCCTGCCGGAGGGCGGCATCCGGGTGGACATCCCGTACTGGCGCATCAACCGCAACCACATCCGGGGCATCCATGCGTGCGCGCTGGCCACCGCTGCCGAGATGTGCAGCGGGCTCTCGGTGCTGGAACAGCTGGACCCCAAGGAGTACCGGCTGATCATGCGCACCCTCCACATGGAATACCGCTACCAGGCGAAGCAGCGGGCGCATGCCACCTGCGTGCCACTGGCCGAGGACATCCGCCGGCAGGTGGTGGACCCCTTGACCACGCAGGAGGCCGTGGACTACACCAGCACCGTGGAACTGCACGATGCGGCGGGCAACCACCTGGCCACCGGTACGGTCACCTGGCAGGTGAAGGCCTGGAGCAGGGTGCGCACCAAGCGGTGATGCACGTTACCTTCAAGGCATGGCCGCCAGGAAGGAAGCGTTGAAAGCCGCCACCGACAAGGAGGGGCGCCCAGCCAGCCCGGTGCTCGGGGATGGGGTGAAGAACTTCCTGATCGACATCGACGGCACGGTGACCGAGGACGTGCCCAACGAGGAGCCCGGCCGTATGGCCACCGTGCTTCCCTTCCCCGACGCCCTGGAGGTGCTGAACCGCTGGTACGAGGAGGGCCACGTGATCACCTTCTTCACCAGCCGCACGGAGGACCTGCGGGAAGTGACCGAGGAATGGCTCGACAGGCACGGGTTCAAGTACCACGGGCTGCTGATGGGCAAACCGCGCGGAGGCAGTTACCACTGGATCGACAACCACCTGGTGCGCGCGACCCGCTTCCACGGGCGGTTCACCGAGCTGGTGCGCAGCCTGCGCGAGATCGAGGTGTTCGACGACGAGGATGACCAGGAATGAACGCAGCGCCATCCGATGATGCGGTCGTGCGCACGGAGAGGCTCTGGCTTCGGCACATCCTGCCCGCCGATGCTCCCGTGATGTACGCGATGAACGCCGACCCCGAGGTGCTGCGCTACACGGGTGACGAGCCCTTCCGGGATGTCGGGGAGGCCCGGGCCTTCATCGCCGCCTATCCGGACTACCGCCTGCATGGCTTCGGGCGCTGGGCCGTGGTGCGCACGGAGGACGGCGCCGTGCTCGGTTGGTGTGGCCTGAAGCGCCATGGCGACGGTCAGGTGGACCTAGGCTACCGCCTGCTGAGGTCCGCCTGGGGCAGGGGCTATGCCACCGAAGCCTCGAAGGCCTGTCTGGAATGGGGCTTTCGCGAGGCGGGCCTGGACACGATCATCGGTCGCGTGGCCCGGGCGAACACCGCCAGCATCCGCGTGCTGGAGAAGGTGGGCATGCGCTACTGGAAGCAGGAGGCCTGCGCTGGGATCCAGGATGCGCTCATCTACCGGATCGGCCGCGACGAACGGCTCAGCGCCCGGCCTTGATGGCCGCCATCTTCAGGCAGGCCACGGCGCATTCCACGCCCTTGTTGCCATGCCGGCCGCCGCTGCGGTCGCGGGCCTGCTGCATGGTATCGTCCGTGAGCACGCCGAAGATCACCGGCACGCTGAACCTCAGCCCCACGTCCATGATGCCCTTGGCCGTGGCCTGGCACACGTAGTCGAAATGGGGCGTTTCACCCCGCACGATGCTGCCCAGGCAGACCACGCCATGGAGCCCGCCACGTTCCAGCAGGTACTGGGCCCCGGAGGCCAGTTCGTAGCTGCCGGGCACCCACACTTCCACCAGGTCGTTCTCGGCCACGCCGTATTGCAGGAGGGTCTCACGGGCACCCTTGCGCAAGGCGTCGGTGATGGGCAGGTTCCATTCGCTGACGATCAGCGCGAACCGCTTGCCGGCCCCGCTCGGGACCTCGGAAGGGGAATGGTCGGACAGGTTGCGGGAGGCGGTGGCCATGGTCAGCCGGCCATCGCTTCGGCCATGCCCAGGTACTTGCGGGCGCTATTGGCCTCGGCGCTCGAAGGGTACTCCTTGGCGATCCGCTCGAAGGCCTTCGCCGCCTTGTTCCAGTCGCCGCCCTGCTTGTACAGGATCCCGGCCTTCATGAGGAACATGGGCGTGGTGAAGGCGTTGTCGGCCAGGCCTGCGGCCTTCTCGAACTGCTTCACCGCCTCGTCCGTGCGGCCCAGCTCCACATAGGCATCGCCCATGCCGCCGATGGCCATGGCGCGGAGCACGTCATCATCCACGTCCGCTTTGCCGTATTCGTCGATGGCCGCCTCGTACTCGCCCTTCTTCATGTGGATGGCACCGAGGTAGTAGTGGGCCAGCTTTCCGGTGGGCGTGCTGCCGTAATCGTCGGCCAGGCTCACGAACCCGGGCCACATGTCGTCGCCCATCATCGCCCGGTCCAGCGAGTCGATCTCGAAATAGTACTGGGCCTTCCAGGCGAGCTCGGCGGCCTCGCGGGCCTTCGGTTCGGCCACGAACTTCCGCCACCCGAGCAGTCCGCCGACCACCACGAGCAGCCCCACCACGCCAATGGTGACGGCCTGCTTGTTGCGCTCCAGGAAGAGCTCGGTCTTCGTGTACACCTCGCCGATGTCGAGGTCCTTCGGGTCGTTGCCGGTGTGGGTCTGCTTGGCCATGACGGTTCCTTCAGCGAGGCGCAAAAGTAGCCCTTTTCGGCATGCGCCGCTGGTCCCTGCTCCGGTCGGGGTGCCGTTATCTTTGCTGGCCTCATGGACGTTCGTCTGGCCCACCTGTCCCTGCTGCACTTCCGCAACCACCGGGAGGCACGTCTGGACCTGGGCCCCCAGGTGAATTGCCTGGTGGGTCCCAACGGGGTGGGGAAGACCAACCTGCTCGATGCCGTCCACTACCTGTCCCTCTGCAAGAGCTATTTCGACCCTTCGGACCAGCATGCGGTGCTGCACGGCGAGGACCTGTTCCTGGTGAAGGGGCGGATGCGCGGGCCGGATGGCGAGGACGAGCTGCTCTGCAGTGTCCGCAAGGGATCCCGGAAGGTCTTCAGCCGGAACCGCAAGGAGTACGAACGCCTGGCCGACCACGTGGGCCGCTATCCGGTGGTGATGATCACCCCCTACGATGCCCAGCTGGTACTGGACGGGAGTGACGTGCGCCGGCGCTTCCTGGACGGGCTCATCGCCCAGTTCGACCGGGCCTACCTGGAGGCCTTGGTGCGGTACAACCGGGCACTGGCGCAGCGGAACCTGTTGCTCCGCCAGCATGGATGGAGACTGGACCGCACCTTGGTGGAACCCTGGGACGAGCAGCTCGTGCAGCAGGGAGAAGCCGTTTTCGCCGTTCGCACCGCCTTCATGGAGGAACTGGTGCCCCTGCTCGCCGAGCACTACCGGGGCATCAGCAGCGGTCCGGAGGAGGTGGCCCTGAGCTATCGTTCCACCCTGGCGGAGCGCACCCTGCGCGAACAGCTGGACGAGGCCTGGGACAAGGACAGACAGGCCGGGCACACCACGGTGGGCGTGCATCGCGACGACCTGCTGTTCTCGCTCGACGGGCGCCCCTTGAAGCGTTTTGGCTCACAGGGCCAGCAGAAGACCTACCTCATCGCGCTGAAGCTGGGTCAGTTCGACCTGACGGCCAGGCGCAGCGGCAACAAGCCCGTCCTGCTGTTGGACGACATCTTCGACAAGATCGACCCCCAGCGCATGCGCCACCTGCTGCGCCTGCTCAGCGACCACCGCTTCGGTCAGGTGCTGATCACCGATACGGATGCCGGCAGGCTGCATGCGGCGCTCGACGGCTTGGACCTGGACGTGCGCTTCTTCCATGTTTCCCACGAAGACCCCATCACTCATGAAACGGTCGAACGAGCGGTCGCTCGGTGAGGCGCTGGGCGATATGATCGACGACCTTGGTCTGCGGGCCGGGTTGGACGAGCAGGAGGTGATCGCCGCCTGGGACGCCGTGGTCGGACCCATGGTGGCGCGCCACACCGAGCGGCTCATGCTGCGGGGCGGGCGGCTTACGGTGAAGGTGGATTCAGCCCCGCTGAGGCAGGAACTGACCTATCAGACCAGCGTGCTCGTGGAGCGGCTGAACGGTCATGTGGGCCGTCCGGTCGTGCGGGAGGTGAAGATCGCCTGACCGGCGGCCTCAGTACTGCTCGCGACCGCTGAAGAAGTACGCCCCCTCGATGGCGGCGTTCTCATCGCTGTCGGAACCATGTACCGCGTTCTTCGCCTTGCTCTCGGCAAAGGCCTTGCGGATCGTGCCCTCGGCAGCCTCGGAAGGGTCGGTGGCGCCGATCAGCTTGCGGAAGTCCTCCATGGCATTGTCCTTTTCCAGGATCGCCGCGATGATCGGTCCGCTCGCCATGTAGTCCACCAGTTCGCCGTAGAAGGGACGCTCGCGGTGCACCGCATAGAACGTGCCGGCCTCTGCCGCGCTCAGTTGCGTCTTCTTGAGGGCCACGATGCGGAAGCCCGCGGCGATCATCATGTCCAGGATCTTGCCCGTGTGGCCGGCGGCCACTGCTTCGGGCTTGATCATCGTGAAGGTCCTGTTCCCTGCCATGGTTGTTGAAAAAGCCGCGCAAAAATAAATGGATCCCCGGGGAGCGCACGCCCCTTGGTGGTATTTCCTTCGTGATCGCAGGGTCGGAGCCGTTCCTGCCAAGCTGTTAGGACCATGATGGATCTATTGAAGTTCTCACCCGCGCTCCTGCTACTTCTGGTCGGGTGCGGGGAGGCGCCCCCCGGTACGAAGGGCGGTGACGAGGAGCAACGGTTGGTGATCGGAGGCCCGGACGCCTCGGAACGCACCGCGACGTTGTACCAGATGCCGACCCCGAACGAGCTGTTCACCCTGGTGCGTGTCATGGCCGGTGAAGGCCAGAAGCGGATGCTGAACCCGGCTTCCAGCGCCGATCGGTACGTCACCCTCAGTCGAAGGGCGTTGAATTTCGGGGTATACGCCACCGACCTCGTGTACGCGAGCTACTTCGACCTGAACGTGGAGGTGGTCCGCTACTACCTGACCGTGAAGAAGCTTGGTGAGCAGCTGGGCTTGCAGGCGGCCTTCAGCGAGCGTGATTTCGTTCGCCTGGAATCGAACCTGGCACGGGGGGATTCCCTGGAGGTCATCAGTAACGAGGCCTATTTCAGGGCCTACCAGAAACTGCAGGACGAGGAGATGGGACCCACGCTGGCCCTGGTGCTGGCCGGTGGCTGGGTGGAGAGCATGCACCTGGTGATGCGGCAGATCGACCATTTCGACCCGGAGGATCCACTGGTCCGCAGGGTGGCCGAACAGAAGACGAGCCTGGACCACCTGGTGGAGATGATGGCACAGTACAAGGACGACCCGGAGGTGGGTCCGGTGCGCCAGGACCTGATCGCCCTGCGCGCCATCTATGACCAGCTGGCCGTGAGGCGTGTTCCCGCCACCAGCCCGAGCGCATCGGGACGCATGGTGCTCGGCGAGGACCTGTTCGTGGACATGACCGCGGACAAGTACGTGGAGCTCGAGAACGCCGTGCAGGCCCTGAGGGAACGGATCGTGACCCCGGAGGACCGGGAGCAGCAATACCTGCCATAAGAGGATGAGGATCATGCGAACAGCAAGCCGCAAGGCGTTGGTCGGCGCACTGATGATGGCGGCGCTCCAGGTCGGTGCTCAGAACGAATGCACGGATTATCATCGGTTCAATTGCGACCGTTCCACGGATGCGCGGTTCTCGGTGAACGGCCAGAGCAAGAGCGCCCCGGTTCAGGTGGGGGTGCCCACCGAGCTCAACATCATCGTCTATCGCGGGCAGGACTACCGCATCTCGTTCTGCCCCGACGAACGTGTCCTGGGTTCCGGGGTCGTGGCCAGGCTCATTGAAAAGGTGCGCGAACCGCGCACCATCACCGAGCAGGTCATTGAACGACAGCCCGTCTACGATGAGAACGGCGAACCCACGGGCGATCACCGGGACGTGACCCGCAACGAGGAGAAGGTCGTGATCGAGGATGTGCGCAAGGTGCTCTGGGACAACCAGGAACACGAGATGGCACAGGAGGTGGAGTTCTCCTGCACCTCCACCAAGCGTCTGGTGATCGAGCTCATCGCGCCAGGTGCCGATGAAGTGAAGCCCAAGCGCGCCGACATGGACATCGGATGCATCGGTGTGTTGATCGAGCACATGCCCACACCCCAGCTGGGTTTCTGATGTGCTGTCGGGGGCAGGGCTAACTTCGCCCACCTGCCCATGTCTGCCGGACCCGCCCATTCACTTCCCGCCGATCAGGTGGAAGCACTCCGCGACCTGCTCGCTCGTCCGAGGAGGATCGCCATCGTCACCCATCACAATCCGGATGGCGACGCCATGGGGTCCGGGCTCGGATGGTGCCGCCTGCTCCGCGCTGCCGGGCATGATGCGGTGCTGGTGCTCCCGAACACGCCTGCACACTTCCTGCATTGGATGCCCGGCTTCGACGAGGTGCTGGCTGTGGACCAGGATCGTCAGCGGGCCCTTTCCAATGTGCGCGATCGGGAAGTGCTCTTCTGCCTCGACTTCAACCGGCTGGACCGGATCGGTGAACTACAGGAAGCAGCAGAGTCCGCTCCGATACGGGTTCTCGTCGATCACCACCGCGATCCGGCCGACGTCTTTCAGGTGGTCTTCTCCGAGGTGACGGCCTGCTCCACCTGCCAGCTGGTGTACGATATCGCCATCGCCCTCGGGTGGGAGCAGCTCATCGACGAAGGCACGGCGACCTGCCTGTATACCGGGATCATGACCGACAGTGGCTCCTTCCGATTCAGCAGCACCACCGCCCATACGCATCGGGTGGCCGCATCCCTGCTGGAGAAGGGCGTCCGGCCCGATCGGGTGCACGAGGACGTGATGGACGACAACCCCGAGCATCGCCTGCGGTTGTTGGGATTCACCCTGAGCGAACGGCTGTCCGTGCATGAACACCTGGCTACGGCGGTGATCCAACTGAGCGCGGAGGACCTGGCGCGGCATGATTTCCACCCCGGGGATACCGAGGGTTTCGTCAACTACGGCCTGTCCATACGGGGTGTGCGTCTCGCCGCGTTCTTCATGCAGCGTGGTGATGAGGTGAAGATCAGCCTGAGGTCACGGGGAGAGCTGCCGGTGAACGAGTTCCTTGGTGCGCACTTCCATGGTGGTGGGCACCGCAACGCAGCTGGTGGCCGAAGCACCCTCGGACTGGATGCCACGGTGGCGCGGTTCCTGGAACTTCTGCCTCCCTTCCTCGAGGCGCACCCATGAACCGGGTCCTGGTCATCGGTCCCTTGCTCATCCTGCTTTCCTGCGGCGGCGATGCACCTGCGCCCCAGCGGCAGCAGGGAGGACATGTCTGGCGTGATCCGCAGCTGATCGACGAGAACACCCGTGCGGTGGCACGCGAGGACGCGGACATCGACAGGTACCTCCGGCGTCAGGGAGTGGACATGGAGCGCAGCCCCACCGGTGTCCGGCACAAGCTGTTGCGCGATGTACCGGGCCCCGTGGCCAGGCCGGGGCAGCGCGCCGAGGTGGCCTTCCGCGTGGAACTGCTCGATGGACGTGTCTGCTACGCCTCGGAAGCCGGCACCACCGCTTCCTTCATCGTGGAGGAGGACCATGTGGAGAGCGGCCTGCACGAGGGCATCCAGCTCATGAGCCCCGGGGACAGCGCCGTGCTCGTGATCCCTTCCTATCGGGCGCATGGTCTGGTGGGCGACATGGAGAAGATCCCCATGCGCAGCACGGTGGTCTACTTCATCGCGCTCAAGGGCCTCAAGGACGTGCCGCGATGAACGGTCGCCTGCAGGTGTCCCTGTTGCTGCTGCTCATGGCCTGTAGTGAAGGGCCGCATCCGGGGTACACCGAACTGCGCCCGCAGATGTGGTTCCGGTTGAACGTGCTGGGCGAAGGAGGAGCCCTGGACACCGCGGACCAGCCTGTGCGTGTGCGGCTGCGTGCCGCCCGGATCGGTGAACGCCCTGGTTCGCTCTTCAGCACCGAACGTGACTATGTGGCCAGCGAGTTGCGCGATGCCGGTCTGGGCGATGTGCTCGCTCGCTGTCAAGTGGGAGACAGCGTGAGCCTGATCGCTCCCGCGCAGGCGATCACGTGGAACCGGTTGGCATCGGCCACGCCGATCACGATGCCCGATACCGGCATGATCGCCATCGAGCTTTCCTTTCTCGCGGAGCGCGAACCCGAACGTGCGGTGGTGCGCGGCCTGAGCCCGGAAGCCGAGCGCGGCCTGCTCGACTCCCTGGTGAAGAGCGATGGCCGATGGAAGCGCTGGGGTACGAGCCAGCTGCACTACCGGATCTTGGAACCCGGGAACGACACCCTGGCCATCTCCAAGGGGCAGGAAGTGACGATCACCTACACCGGTCTGCTCCCGGACAGCACGGTGATCGATGGTCTTCGGGACAGCGGCGGAGAGCTCACCTTCGTGTTCGGCGATCCGGACCAGGTGATCGAGGGCCTGGAGGTGGCGGTGAGCCTGTTGCATGATGGAGGCAGCGGACGTTTCCTGATCCCTTCCGAGCTGGCGTTCGGTGCGCTGGGTGGCGGTGCGGGATCCGTGCCCCCGAACATGCCCTTGATCTATGAGGTGGAGGTGCTTCGTGTGGTGCGTGGTCCGGATGGACCTTCCTGACAGCGAACCCTGCCGGCGCTTGGACGTATCAAGGGCGCCATGCGGAAGGCGCTGCTATCGATCTGTCTGTCCGTCACGGGTCCGGTCGTTCTCGCTCAGGAACAGCTGGGCCTTGCGCTCAGTGATCATGCCGGGACCGATGCCTTGCCGCTGAACCCTGCCCGCCTGGCAGCCCAGTGGCCTTGGTTGGACGTTGGCATCGCAGGCCTCGACGCCTTCGTCTGGAACGATCGCGTGGCCCTGGCCGGTCGCCCCAGGACCTGGCTTGGTGAGGCCGGCGCCCTTTCACAAGGGCGTTCGGAAGGGGAGCTGGAACTGGTGGACCTGTTCGGCAGGGACCGGTACAAGGCGTTCTCCGTTTCGCGTGTGAAGGGACCTTCGTTCGCACTTTCAGCAGGCCGGACCGGCATCGGCGCCCATCTGGCAGCGCGCAACGTCACCAGCGTCACCGGCGTGGACGCTCCGCTCGCCGACTTTCTCCTCAACGGGCTCGATCACCGGCCCAGGCACGGAGAGCGCTACCGGAACGAGGACCTGCGTGTGCTCTCGGCCAGTTGGACCGAGTTCGGCATCTCGGCGGCACGCATCGTGCATACCCGGGGCGATCATCTGTTCAGCGTGGGCGGAACGGCCAGGTACCTCACCGGTCATCACGGCATGGCCCTGGTGCTGAACACGCTGGACTATACCGTGATCGACTCCATGCAGGCCCAGGTGCACGAGGCATCCGGCCACTATGCCTTCGTGGACCCGGACATGACCGCAGGCAGCGGATGGGGCCTGGACCTGGGCGTGGTGTACGAGCATACCCTTGATGATGCGGAACGCTTTGTGCCGCATCGGTCGGGCGGCGGATGCGAGCCCATGGACCATGACCTGCGCATCGGCGTATCGTTGATCGATCTGGGAGGACTGCGGTTCGATCAGGCCACGGCGGGGTCCTTCACCGGAGGCACTGCGTACTTCCCGGACTACGATGCGATCGACGTGAACGGGCTTGAAGGCGTGGACAGCCTGTTCCGCGCATCGGTGAGCTCCTTCACTTCGGAAAGCGGACTGCGGATCGGCCTGCCCACGGCGCTCTCCGTTCAGGCGGACAAGCGTATCGCGAAGGGCCTGTACGTGGCCGGTGCCTGGGTGCAACAGCTCAGCGCGCGGTCGGGTGACAGGCTGCGCAGGCCGAACACGCTGGCCGTGGTGCCACGCTATGAGAAGCAGCGCTTCGCGATCGCCTTCCCCGTGTTGCTGCGGGAGTACGATATCACACGTCCGGCACTGGGCGTGATGTTCAGGTTCAACAGCATCGTGGTGGGCACGGACCACCTGCTGCCCCTGGTCACCCGCCGCGACCTTCATGCGGCCGATGTGTACGTACGGGTGAAGTGGACGGTGTTCCGAGGCCCGTATTGCCGTGGCAAGCGCAGTGGTCCCCGCACGCCGGGCGATCAGGGTGCGTTCCCGTGCGCCGACCCGCAGGGTTGACGCTCAGCCCATCGTCCGCTCGATCAGGCGGTCGCAGGCCTGGTCCAGCATGTGGTACACCGTTTCGAATCCCTCGTCACCGCCGTAGTACGGGTCGGGGACATGACGCAGCGGATGGTCGGGCACCAGGTCCATGATCAGTCGGGCTCGCGAAGCGGTCTCGTGATCGGGGGCCAGCGCACGCAGGTCCAGCAGGTTCTCCTCGTCCATGGCCAACAGGTGGTCGAAGCGTGCGAAGTCCTGTGCGCTCACCTGCCGGGCCCGCAGGTCACTGATGTCGATGCCGAACCGCCGCATGGTGGCGATGGCGCGTCGATCGGGTGCCTCGCCCACATGGTAGCCGGCGGTTCCGGCTGAATCGGTGGTGAAGGGGAGACCGCGCTCCTGGAGTTTGTGGCGGAGGATGCCTTCCGCCATCGGGGAACGGCAGATATTGCCAAGGCACACCATCAGGATCTTCATGGCCGGATCGCTATTCGCTGGCGCAAAGGTCGTGAACGACGAAGGACCGCCACGGCGGTCCTTCGCAGGGTCTTCGGAACAAGTCCCTTCAATGGATGCTCAGCTTCTTCTCGAGGTCCTCCAGGTAGCCGCGGAACTGCTTGTCGGTCTCCTGCAGGTTGTTCACCGTGCGGCAGGCATGCAGCACGGTGGCGTGGTCCTTGCCCCCGCAGTGTGCGCCGATGCTGGCCAGTGAGCTCTTGGTCATCTTCTTCGCGAAGTACATCGCGATCTGGCGGGCCTGCACCACCTCGCGCTTGCGGGTCTTGCTCTTCAGCAGCTCGATCGGCAGGTCGAAGTAGTCGCACACCACCTTCTGGATGTAGTCGATCGACACCTCGCGGGCGGTGTTCTTGACGAACTTGTCGATCATCTGCTTGGCCAGGTCCAACGTCACCGACTTCTTGTTCAGCGAGCTCTGGGCGATCAGGCTGATCATGGCACCCTCGAGTTCGCGGATGTTGGTGGTGATGCTGTAGGCGAGGTACTCGACCACTTCCTTGGGCAGTTCGATGCCCTCGGCGTACATCTTCTTCTCCAGGATGGCGATGCGCGTCTCCAGTCCGGGGGTCTGCAGGTCGGCGCTCAGGCCCCACTTGAAGCGGGACAGCAGCCGCTGCTCCATGCCGGCCATCTCCACCGGCGCCTTGTCGCTGGTGATCACGATCTGCTTGCCGGTCTGGTGCAGGTGGTTGAAGATGTGGAAGAAGACGTCCTGGGTCTTCTCCTTGCCGGCCAGGAACTGCACGTCGTCGATGATCAGCACGTCCATCATCTGATAGAACTGGCTGAAGTCGTTGACGGTGTTGTTCTTGACGGCCTCGATGAACTGATGGGTGAACTTTTCCGCAGGAACGTACAGGATGGTCTTGTCCGGATGGTTCCGTTTGATCTCGATGCCGATGGCGTGCGCCAGGTGTGTTTTACCCAGGCCCACGCCACCGTAGATCAGCAGCGGGTTGAAGGCGGTGCCACCGGGCTTCTGGGCCACGGCGTAACCGGCGCTGCGCGCCAGGCGGTTGCAGTCGCCTTCGATGAAGTTCTCGAAGGAGTAGTTCGGGTTCAGGTGGCTGTCCACCTTGATCTTCCGGAGGCCCGGAATGATGAAGGGGTTCTTGATCGGGCTGTTCGCGACGTCGATCGGAAGGGAGACCGCCGGGTTCTTCACCTCCCGGGCGTTGCTCGTGGGCACCTTCACGGTGTAGGGGTTGGCGCTCTGATAGCCGTTCTCCATGACGATGGAGTACTCCAGCCGACCCTCGGTCCCCAGTTCCTTCTTGATGATCTTCTTCAGCAGTCCGATGTAGTGTTCCTCCAGCCACTCGTAAAAGAACTGTGACGGCACTTGGATGGTAAGGACATGGTCCCGCAGCTTCAACGGCTTGATGGGCTCGAACCAGGTCTTGAAGCTCTGCTGGCTCACATTGTCCTTGATGACCTCCAGGCACCGCTCCCAGGTCTTCTCGTGGTCGTTCTTCATAAGGTCGTGAGCGGGTTAGCGGTGATCGTCCGGTGTCTGGTGGTCCTCCGGGAAGCCTTGGCGGTGCTGGGCTTCACGCGGAAGGGGAGGCAAATATTGATCGAAGAAAGTGAAAAAAAAAGGTGGAGGTCACTTGACGGCAACCTATTTTTTACTTCGGGCGGCCATGTGGCCCTTTCGTCCGAAAGCCCCGTCGCCGTAGGTGTTCCGGCGGATGTGTTCGCGCACGGCGCCCGATGCCCCGATAGGGTGCAGGCATGGCCCGGGTGCTGAGCGGTGCCGACGTGGGTGGTTCGTCCGGTGATGGTCATGAAAGGAACGCGGGTGTCGCCCTACAAGATACGACCCCGGGCCGCGCGGGTCCAATCCGCAACGCCACGGCCCGCTGTACCTTGCCCTGCATGTACGTTCATGAGACCCGTTTGCGTGTGCGCTATGGCGAGACCGATCGCATGGGCTTCGTGTACTACGGCGACTATGCGGAGTACTACGAGGTGGGCAGGGTGGAGGCGCTGCGCGCCCTCGGCCAGCCCTATGGAGAGCTCGAGGAACAAGGTGTCCAACTGCCAGTCCGCGACCTCCATGTCACCTATCACCGGCCCGCCCGCTACGATGACCTGCTGACCGTGCGCACCACGATCACGGAGCTTCCCGCCGTGCGCATCCATTTCCGCTACGAGGTGTTGGGACCGGACGGCACCCTGCTCAACGAGGCCTCCACGACACTGGTGTTCGTGGACGCCGCCACCGGCCGGCCGAAGCGTGCGCCCGAAGAACTGGTCAAGGCCCTGGAGCCCTACTTTCCATCCGCTTCGTAACGCAGGACGGACCACTGCTCCCGGAACCCGGCAACGGCATTCCTGGGCAGCGTCACGTGCATGTCGCAGTCCGCTCCGAACCGTTGTTCCACCACCTTCCCGCCAAGGTCCAGGACCTGCTGGCGAATGCGTTCCACCTGATCGTAGGCACACCGGAATCGCAGTTCCTCCTGCACGATCCCGGTCACCGTACGGTTCGCAGCGATGGCCTCCCTGGCCACATCGCCGTAGGCCCGCACGAGACCGCCGCGTCCCAGTTTGGTGCCCCCGAAGTAGCGCACCACCACCACGGCCGCGAACGTGAGCCCGGCGCCCTGGAGGTGCCGCAGGATGGGCGCTCCTGCCGTGCCGTTCGGTTCCCCGGCATCGTTGGCCCGGTGCCGTTCACCGCCCGCTCCCAACACCCAGGCATAGCATACGTGGCGTGAGTCATGGTGCTTCGCGGCAAGTGCCTCCAGGCGCTGCTTGAAGTCATCCTCGTCGGCGATCGGGAAGGCGTAGGCGATGAAGCGGCTGGCCTTCTCGCGCAGCTGTGCGCCGCTTTCCTCCGCGAGCGTCAGGTAGTGATCGGGGCCGTTCACCGGTCGGAAAGGATCAACAGCATGGCCAGCACCGACACCACGATACCGAGCACCTGCACACGCATCAGGCGTTCGCCGAAGATCAGTCGTGCACCGGCGGCGGAGCAGAGCACCACACCGATGTTCACCAGCGGGAACACGGCGCTCACCGGGAATCCTCCGCGTCCCAGTGTGCGGAGCAGGAACCAGAGCGAGCCGTAGTTCACCAGGCCAAGGACCAGGCCACCGAGCCAGACATCGCGACGGACCAGGTCATTGCGACGCGGCAGCACCAGCGTGGCGAGCAGGCCCAGGGCGCCGGCCATGGCGAAGACGAGCGTCGGGAACACGGCCTCGCCCTCCGGTGAAAGGAGGTTCCGCTGCACCGCGCTCAACGACAGGTCGATCAGCGAGTTCCCGAGGAAGAGCACGGCGGGCAGGAGCCAGGCGATGCGTTCCGCACTGCCGCCGCGCGTCCACGTGCTCATGACCACGCCGGCGATGGCGAGCACGATGCCGACCCAACCCGCCCAGCCCGGTCGTTCCTGATAGAGCACCACGGAGATGCCGACCGTCAACACCAGGCTCATCTTGCTGGCCACCGTCGTGGGCGCCACGCCCGCCCGTTCAGCGCTCAGCGCCGTGAGGAAGAACATGCCGATGAACACCACGCCAAGTCCGGCGGCAGGCCACCAGAGCCGGGGTAATTCCGGCAGGGACCACGGAGGTGCCACCAGCAGCCCGGCGGCACAGGCCACCAGGTAGTTCACCGCGATGGCAGGCAGCAGCGGGATGCGTCTTACGGCGAATGCTTTGAAGAGCAGGAAGATCGCCGCCATCAGCAGCGCCGTGCCGGCTACCAGTGCCATGGCTCGGGAAGCTCGTCCGGTGATGATCGGCCGTTCACGAACAGGTCCAGCCGGTCCGCCCCCACGGGACCGGACCACACCGCATCCCGTTCCATGCGCGGGGCCGGTGTGCCATGCGCGAAGTGGACCGGTGCAGTGAACACGCGCGCCTCGTCCCACAGTCCGGCGGACAGGAACGCTTTCAGCAGCGTGGCACCGCCTTCCACCAGCACGGAAGCGATACCCCGGCGATGGAGCTCACCGAGCACTGCCGACAAGGGCTCCTGTACCAGCGGCACGATGTACTGCTCCACAGGCAGGGAAGGCCTCGGAGCTGCGGTGAAGAGGAGGGTGTCCCTGGAGCCGTCAAAGGCGCGCGAAGAGTCCGGCGTACGGGCATCCCGGTCCAGCACCACCCGCAGTGGATCACGTCCTTCCACCAGGCGCACGGTGAGGGCCGGATCGTCGTTCACCACGGTGCGGCTTCCGACCAGCACGGCCTGTTCCACCGCCCTCCAGCGGTGCACGAGCAGGTGGGCTTCCGGTCCGCTGATGCGCTGCACGCCGCGTTCGCCCCTGGGATGCTTGTCGAGCAGACCGTCGGACGTGGAGGCCCATTTCAGGACCACGTACGGCCGGCCTTGTTCATGCCGCGTGTTGAACCGGCGGTTGGTCCACCGGCATTCGCGTTCCAG
>ERZ795053.849-NODE-849-length-38907-cov-9.380444_pt1 | contig 38907 bp, 33 predicted proteins | sample MGYA00375137_ERZ795053 | MGnify/ENA primary metagenome ERZ795053 (study PRJEB30182, sample SAMN05720284) | activated sludge metagenome | isolation source: Anaerobic digester | place: Hong Kong | collected 2014-12-17 ... | reverse complement strand
GCGCCCGCCTGGGGGCGGGGCGGGCGCTGCCCGGCGGTGCCCGCCGGGCGGGATGTTGACGCTGGCCCGTCCGAAACTCAAGCGGAGGGGGCGCATTTTCGCATGCGATCGCCCCGCAGACCCTTCCGTCACCGCTTGACCTCCGGCCCGCCGGATGCGTTCCTGTGGCCATGCTCGACGCCAGCACCCTCGCCCTCTTCGCCGCCGCCCTCGCGGTCGCGGCCGGCTCGCCCGGCCCCTCCGTCGCGGCGCTGGTGGCGCGCGTGCTGGCCCGCGGCCCGCGCTCGGTCCTGCCCTTCCTCGCGGCGATGTGGATCGGCGAGGCGGTCTGGCTCGCCTGCGCCGTCTTCGGGCTCGCGGTGATCGCCGCCTCCTTCCAGCTCGCCTTCGCGGCGCTGAAATGGGCCGGGATCGCCTATCTCGGCTGGCTCGCCTGGAAGATGTGGACCGCGCCGACCGACGTGGAGCAGCTGCCCGACGCGACCTCGCCGCTGCGGCTCTTCGGGACCGGGCTCGCGATCACGCTCGGCAACCCCAAGATCATGGTCTTCTATCTCGCGCTGCTGCCCTCGCTGCTCGACCTTTCGGCGATCACCCTCGGCGGCTGGGCCGAGCTGACGCTCGTCATGGCGCTGGTGCTGATCGCGGTCGACCTCGGCTGGGTGATCGCCGCCAGCCAGGCCCGGCGGCTCTTCCGCACCCCCGCCGGCCGCCGCCTCGCCAACCGGCTCTCCGCCGGCATGATGGCCGGCGCCGCCGGCGCGATCGCGACGAGCTGAGCGCCAGGCGGAACTCATGCCGACGGCGCCGCTGCCTGATCGAAGCCTTGGCCCCAAACCGATCTTCAGGACAGCAAAAGCACCGCCCCGCCTGAGCGGAAAGGAACTCGACGACAAGGGCAGCTGACGCGCCATCTTCCCCTCGCGGATCTGGCAGGTGCCAAATCCTGCGCGCGCCTGCCTGCCCCTCGGCAGGCGCGACAAGCGCGCCCGCCCAGACAGGCGCACGCGGAATACCCACCAACGGGGAAATCCAACCCCCCTCGGTCTCCGCGCTCGCGCGCTCCAACCGACGAACCGGCGCGAGGCAGTGCCTCGCCTTTGCCGGTTCGGGCCGTCCCCGGTCTATTGGTTCTCCCGGATGTCGCATGAGTCCGGCGAATTTGCGGCGTTAACTATTTTCCACAGCAATATCAATGATTTGCATTCTGTCCCCATGGGGACAGCACCAAATCGCCCACCGCATCCGCCCCTTTCCAAGCCGAAAGCCGCACAATATATCCGCTGCCATGCCCGACGGACCCGCAAACACGCCCGCCCTGCCGCCCGAGATCGCGCGGCGCCGCACCTTCGCGATCATCTCGCACCCGGATGCCGGCAAGACCACGCTGACCGAGAAATTCCTGCTCTACGGCGGCGCCATCCAGATGGCCGGCCAGGTTCGCGCCAAGGGCGAGGCCCGGCGCACCCGCTCGGATTTCATGAAGATGGAGCAGGACCGCGGCATCAGCGTCAGCGCCTCGGCCATGTCCTTCCCGTTCCGGGACTGGTGGTTCAACCTCGTCGACACGCCCGGCCACTCGGATTTCTCCGAGGACACCTACCGCACCCTGACCGCGGTCGATGCCGCCGTGATGGTGATCGACGGCGCCAAGGGGGTCGAGAGCCAGACCCGCAAGCTCTTCGAGGTCTGCCGGCTGCGCGACCTGCCGATCCTGACCTTCTGCAACAAGATGGACCGCGAGGCCCGCGACACCTTCGAGATCATCGACGAGATCCAGCACGAGCTGCAGCTCGACGTCTGCCCAGCCTCCTGGCCGATCGGCATGGGCCGGGACTTCCTCGGCTGCTACGACATGATCCACGACCGGCTGGAGCTCATGGACCGCGCCGACCGAAACCGCCGCGGCGCGAGCATCGAGATGCGCGGCCTCGACGACCCGGCGATGGAGACGCATATCCCCGCGCCGCTGCTCGCCCGGCTGCGCGAGGAGGTCGAGATGGCGCGCGAGCTGCTGCCCGCCTTCGATGCCCAGGCGATGCTCGCGGGCAACCTCTCGCCGATCTGGTTCGGCTCGGCGATTAATTCCTTCGGGGTGCAGGAGCTCATGGCCGGCATCGGCAGCTTCGCCCCGCCGCCGCAGCTGCGCCCCGCCGAGAGCCGGCAGGTCGGGGCCTGGGAGCAGGCCGTCACCGGCTTCGTCTTCAAGGTCCAGGCCAACATGGATCCCCGGCACCGCGACCGGGTCGCCTTCGTGCGCCTCTGCTCGGGGCATTTCGAGCGCGGCATGAAGCTCACCCATGTCCGCTCGGGCAAGCCGATGGCGATCTCGAACCCGGTCCTCTTCCTCGCCAACGACCGCGAGATCGCCGAGGACGCCTGGGCGGGCGACATCATCGGCATCCCCAACCACGGCCAGCTCCGCATCGGCGACGCGCTGACCGAAGGCGAGGCCCTGCGCTTCACCGGCATCCCCTCCTTCGCGCCGGAGCTGCTGCAGACGGTACGCGCGGGCGACCCGATGAAGGCCAAGCATCTGGAAAAGGCGCTGACCCAGTTCGCCGAGGAAGGCGCCTCCAAGCTCTTCAAGCCCGATGTCGGCTCGGGCTGGATCGTCGGCGTGGTCGGCCCGCTGCAGTTCGACGTGCTGGCGAGCCGCATCGAGCTCGAATACGGCCTGCCGGTGCGTTTCGAGCCGACCCAGTTCACCTCCGCCCGCTGGGTCTCCGGGCCGCGGGACAAGATCGACGCCTTCGTGAAGGCCAACAAGGGCCACATGGCCGCCGACCACGACGGGGATCCGGTCTACATGACCCGCCTGCAATGGGACATCGACCGGGTGACCCGCGACTACCCCGAGATCGCGCTCACCGCCACCAAGGCGATGATGGTCTGAACGACCGGAAGATCTCACCCGAAGGCACCGAGCCGTCTGCGCCGACGTCCCGGCCAGCGCACACGGCTCGACTCACGACGGCCTTGGGGCTCCCTTGCGGTCCGCCCTGCCGCGAAATGCCTCCGGCCGGCTCAGTCGGGAATGGCGACCGGTCCGAGTTCGTCCCATTGGTCGCCCGGCCCCGGATTGTCGGCATGGGTCCGGCCGCCGAAATGGGTCATCACCCCCCAGACCACGTTCAGCGCCGTATGCACCGCGCCCTCGACCCAGGCCGGTGTCCAGCTCACGTCGTCGCCGCAGAGGAACAGCCCGCGCTGTTCGGGCGGCAGGTCGCCCTGCATGAAATGCCCGTACATGCGGTGGTTGTAGCGGTAATGCCCCGGCAGCGCCCCCTTGAACGCGCCCAGGAAGTTCGGGTCGCTCTCCCAGCTCACGGTGATCGGGTCGCCGACGATATGGCTGCGGATGTCGAGCCTCGGGTAGATCTTCTCCAGGGCCCCCAGCGCCAGCTCGACGCGCCGCTCCACCGGCAGGGGCAGCATCTTCAGCGCGTCCGACATCCAGGAATAGGTCAGGCAGATGACCCCCGGCTTGTCCTCCCCCAGATCGAAGAGATACGTCCCCCGGGTCAGCCGGTCGGTCAGGGTCATCGACATCACCCGCCGCCCGGTCTCCGGGTCGCGGTCGCGCCAGAACGGCCGGTCGACCATGACGAAGGTCTTGGAGCTCTGCATGTAGCGCGTCCGGTCGAGCGCCATCCACATCTCCTGGCTGAAGAGCCGCTCCTCGGTATCGATCGCCGTCGACAGGAGCCAGCTCTGACAGGTCACGATCACCGCATCGAAGCTCTCGCTGCGCCCCCATTGATCGGTGATCGACAGCCGCCCGGCATCGTCCCGGGAGAGGCGGCGCACGCCCGGCCGCGGCGCCCCGGCGTGCAGGCCGATCAGGGTCGTGCCCTTCGGCCAGTAAACCATGTTCTCGGGCTCCCGCCGCCAGAGCATCTGCGGCACCTGCTCGACGCCGCCGAGGATGAAGCGCTGGTTCTCGTCCTGCTCGGTCACGTTGACGCGCAGGATCTCCAGCATCGAGTTCGGGAAGTCGGAATCCCAGCCGCCGGTTCCGAAACCCACCTGCCCGAAGACTTCGCGGTGCCGGAACGACAGTTCCTGGAAGGCGGAAGACGAGGCGACGAAGTCGTAGAAGGTCCGCTCGTCCCAGGCGCGGACGATCGGGTTCCAGATTTCCTTGACCCGGCCGGCATCGCGATCGCGGATCGCCTGCTTGAGGTCCGAGAACTTCGCCCCGTCTTCGAGCGCCCTGTCATAGGCCGTCGCCACCTCGCGGAAGAGCGGCGGCAGATCCTGGAGCGTCTCCGCATAGTGGGTCTCGCCGGCGAGGTCGATGACCGTCGAGCCCGCCGCCGGCGTCAGCGGGTTCGGGAACGGCCGGCTCTCGAGCCCGAGCTTGTCGACATAATGGTAGAAGCCGGTCGAGGACACCGGGAAGCGCATGCCGCCGAGCTCGGCGATCACCCCGTCCGCACCCTCGAAGGGCTGCGACCGGAGCCGCCCGCCGACCTGCCCGCTCTCGTAGAGCACCGGGTGCAGGCCCATGCGCATCAGCTCGTAGCCGCAGAGGATGCCGGAGATGCCCGCGCCGATGATCGCGACCTTCGTGCCGTGCCGCTCCGCGGGTATCGAGCCAAGGCCCGCCGGATGCGAGATCCATTCGTCGAACCCGAATGGAAAATCGGGCCCGAACATCGTGACCGGTTTTTGTTCGTTCATCTCTTCTCTCCCCCTGTAGTCAGCGATCCGTAGAGGTCCGGGCGACGGTCGGCCAGATGGGTGGCCAGCCGTCGCGTCTTCGCCAGAGCCTCCCGATCGAGGTCGGCGAAGACCATCTCCTCGCCCTGTCCGGCGCGGGCCACGTCGTTCCCGTCCGGCCCGCAGACGCAGGAAAGCCCGAAATACTCGAACTCGCCCTCCCGCCCGAAAAAATTGGCATAGGCCAGGAAGACTGCGTTCTCCTCGGCCCTGGCCGGCACCAGCCGGGTCGCGACGGTCTCGTAGGGCGCCATATTGGCGGTGGGGGCGAGGATCGCCTCGGCCCCGGCGAGCGCCAGCGTGCGGGCGAGCTCCGGAAACTCGATGTCGTAGCAGATCGCCAGGCCGAGCTTCCAGCCGCCGAGCTCCACGGGCGCGGTGATCGCGTGGCCGGCGGTGAACTGCTTCCTGTCGACCGCGCCGTAGAGATGCGTCTTGGCATAGCTCGCCAGGAGCCTTCCCTCGCGATCCACCAGGTTCACGGTGTTCAGCACCTCGTCTCCAACGAGGCGAGGGAAACCCGCGAGGATCGCGAGCCCGTGCCTGCGGGCGATCTCCCCCACCGCGGCAGTCACCGGCCCGTTCTCGGGGTCGGCGGCAGCGCGAACCGCCTCGGCGCCGATGTTGTAGCCGGTCAGCGCCATTTCCGGCACCATCAGCAGGTCGGCGCCGCCTGCCGCGGCGCGCCCGGCGGCCGCATCCAATCGTGCGAGGCCCTCGGGGCTTCCCCCAGTCACTGGCCGCCACTGGTCAACGGCTATGCGCATCGCCCCCTCCCCATGCTGCCGGCCGCGCCATGCCCGCACCGCTGTCCGAGGGCTGGCGAACATCCGGCCGCCCCGGTCTGCCGCTCCGCCGCGCCCGCAGCCGTACCGCCCCGGGGCGGATACCGCCGCAGGCGCGGATCACGCGACGCGCCTCGGCTTCGGCGACGAATGCCGCGATCGACTATCGGACATCGCGGCCGGTCGACGCCGCAATCGCCTCGATGGTGCCGCGCCGGTCTGGGTGCGGTGTCCGGAACACGTCCTCCCGTTTCCGTTCACCGGCCCGGATGCCGTGGGTCGCATCGGAGGGAACACCTTGCGGCACGGACGCATTGCTTCTCGCCATCGATTGGTCGTCTGTCGCCCCGGTCGACTTCCCGTGCCGCAGGGGCCGTCGCGAAGGTTAGCATCGCCCGAATGCTCCGGCAAATGCGTTTCCCCCTCTGCGGCCGAGGATCCTCCCTATTCCGCCGCCTGCCGCATGGCGGCCGGGTTCGGCGCCGACTCCGCCCGCGCCGGCTTCTCCAGCGGCCCCAGTTCGTTCAGGTAGCCATGATCGAACCGCTCCCGGTCGTAGACGCTGAAGTCCACCTTGCAGTCCCGGAAGCTCTTCAGCGGCTGCCCGAGCCCGAGCAACCCCCGCTCGCGCTGGCGCCTGACCAGCCCGAGGTCGATCTCGATGGGCATAAGGGCCTCGTGCGTGCCCGCCTGATGCAGCACCCGGCCGCTCGGGTCGACGATCACGGACTGGCCGTTGCCGCCCACCCCGAGCCCGTTGATGTGGAACACGTAGCTCTGGAACATCGCGCCCGTGGCCTGGGCGATCGAGAGATCGGCGTAGCGGTCCATGAAATGCGCCAGCACCGGGTTGAGGATCACCTCCGCGCCCTTCGCGGTCAGGGTGCGCGCAATCTCCGGGAACCAGATGTCGTAGCAGATGGCGAGGCCGAAGCGCCCGACGCCGGGCACGTCGAAGACGCAGAACTCCTCGCCCGGGGTCGTGCCGACCTCATAGGGCGCGAAGGGGAACATCTTGCTGTAGCGCGCGACCTCCTCGCCGTCCGGGCCGAAGACCGGGGTGGTGTTGTAGATCCTGCCGTCCCGCTTCTCGAACACCGAGCCGGCCACCAGCCAGATCTTGTGCCGGCGGGCCATCTCCTGGAAGTCGGTCTCCATCTCGCCCCCGGCGGGCTGTGCCGAATGCAGCGCCGGCCCATGGGCGGCCAGTTCGCTCAACACCACCATCTGGGTCCAGGGATAGAGGTGCATCAGCACGTCCAGCCGCGCGCGGATGTGTTCGATGTTGTTGTTCATGCCGAGGTACATCTGGATCCCGGCGATAGCGAAGTGGGTCATGGTTTCCTCTCAATGCGCCGGGCGGACCCGGCACCGATCTGCATAACAACGAACGTCCCGGCCTGCGGCCGGCAACGACTTCCCTCTGGCTTTCCCTTCGACGAGGCGGGCCGCGTCGCGCCCGGGCCTGCCTCCCGACACTGATCTGGTCTCGTTCGACCCCGGGTCCAGGTCTCGGTTGCGACCGCGCGACGACCCGGCGCCGTCATGCGACCCCGTGCGCAGGCAGTCGCGCGAACGACTGGCGTCACCATTGCGGCCGACCCGATGGGAATTGCCGCAAGCCAATCCGAACTCCGCCGGGCGTGTCGATCATCATGGTCCATAATGCACACGATCTGATGTCGGAGGATCGTTTGTCAATGCGTCATGATTCACAGCGGCGGACCCGGTGCCAATCGGCCACGAAACCACCATCTCATGCATCGTTTCCAAGGATCTTCGGCCCCGGGGCGTCTTGTTGGACCCTGTCGGCGCGGCCCGACGGCCTGGGTTCACATCCCGGTTTCCGCAAGCACCATGGCCCATGATGATCGCCCCATGCCGCCGCGGCGGCTCGGCCGGTGCGGGACTTGGCGCTTGACGCGACAAGACGCCCGGCGCGATGCTTGCGGCGGCGGGGCCGGGCATCGCATGCCACGGCCACCCCCAACGACGGGAAGCAAGTGCAGTGGGAGGGATCATGGGCACAGACCGGCCGAAACTCAGGAACCTGAGCGAAATCTACCGCTATCTCAGGCGCAACGAAACGCCGATCTACGTCATCACCCCCACTCCATTCAGTCTGCTGGGCCTCGATCAGTGGGTCGGGGCACTCGAGTACATCAATTATTTCGACATCTTCGAGGGGGCACATCCGCGCTGCTTCGTTCCGCGCACCAGCCAGGCGCCGGAGTTCAAGTCCATGGAGGATGTGGCGAACTATCTCGTCGACCATCCCGACTTCCGCGCCCAGGTAAAGGCCAAGCCGCGGGGCAAGGCGCTCTTCGTGATGTTCGACGACGAGACCGAGCAGCTCTGCGAAGAGGTCGGCATCGACATCGCCCTGCCGTCCTACGAGATGCGCAACCGGCTCGACTCGAAGATCGAGACCACGCGGCTCGGGAACGAGGCCGGCGTGGCCTCGGCCCCGAACACCATGGGCCGGGCGGAGAGCTATGCCGAACTGACCGAGCTCGCCGAGAGCGCCGGGCTCGGCTCGGATCTCGTCGTGCAGACGCCCTACGGGGATTCCGGGCGGACCACCTTCTTCGTGAAGTCGGAAGCCGACTGGGACCGCTATGCGCCGAAGATGCGCGGCGAAGAACTCAAGGTGATGAAGCGCATCAACCACCTGCCGGGCACCATCGAGGGCTGCGCCACGCGGCACGGCACGCTGGTCGGGCCGGTGATGACCGACATCACCGGCTTCGAGGAGATCACCCCCTACAAGGGCGGCTGGTGCGGCAACGACATGGCGCCGGACATCCTGCCCGAGGGGGTTCCGGACAAGGTGCGCGAGATGGCGCGGAAGTTCGGCGACAGGCTCTACGGCGAAGGCTACAAGGGCGTCTTCTGCCTCGACTTCCTGCTCGATACCGACACGAACGAGGTCTATCTGGGCGAGCTCAACCCGCGAATCAGCGGCGCCTCGCCCCCGACGAACCTGATCACCACCACCTACGGCGGCTGCCCGCTGTTCCTGTTCCACCTGCTCGAATATCTCGATGTGGACTGGGAGCTCGACCTCGCGGCGATTCAGGAGCGCTGGACCCACTACGACAACTGGACCCAGCTCGTCCTGAAGCAGACCGAGGACAAGGTCGAGCTGATCACCAGGGCGCCGCAATCGGGCATATGGAAGCTCGGCCCCGACGGGGTGCAGTTCCAGCGCCCGGCGCTGAACGTCACCAGCATCGGCGACGAGAGCGAGGCCTTCTACCTGCGGGTCTACGGCGTGGGCGAATACTGCTACCATGGCGCCGATCTGGGCATCCTGATGACCCGCGGCCGGATGCAGACCGCGGACCGCGAGCTTCTCGAGCGGGCGAAGCTCTGGAACGCGGGGATCAAGGCGCAGTTCTCCAGCGTGCCGCCGGCGCCGCAGGTCCATATGGTGCCGCCGCCGGACTTCTCCTCCGGCAAGTGGTACTAGACGCAGACCATGCCTCGATGCGGTTCACGGCGCAGCTGCTGCCGTGAACCGTTCCCCTGCGGCAGGGATCCCATGCCGGATCCTCGCTATTTCAGGCCGGTACGGAAGGGCGTCTCGGCCTCGGGGGTCTCGAAGGGGTCGAGCTCGTTCTGCAGCCATAAGTAGCGAAATCCATGGGAGCGCAGCCAGCGTTCGAGGCGGTCGAGGCTGCCCCATTCGCGCACGGCGCCGCGGGTGCTTTCCACCCGGGCCCATTGACCATCCACCTGTAGCAGCACCGACCAGGTGAACGGCCGGCGCGAGTGGTCGCCGAACCCTCCCCCGAGGTGCTGGCGTTCGGTCCGCACGATCACCGGATAGGCGGTGATGCGGTAGCTCGCCACGAGCTCGGGGATCTCGGCCTGGGTAACCGCAAGGGTCGCGACGATCCTTGGTTGCATCTGGCCTCCCTGCTTCCACTCGGCAGTTTGCGGAAACGTCGAACCGAATCAACGGCCGTGTCGCCGGCCCCTTCGGAATATGCTCGGACTCCGGTCCCGGGCGTCGCCCCCGCATGGCCCGGGACCGCGCTATCGCCCGGCGGCGGCGATGGTTTTTGGTGTGCGCGGCCCGGTCCTGGCGGCCGGACCGACGCGGGGGCATTAACGATTTCCTTTGCCGTTCAAGTGTGCAAGATGGCCTCAGGGACCGCATGCAATCAAATCTAACAAACATGCAAGCATATCTAAAAATAGGGAGAACGCAGATGGCGATACGTCACTTGGCATTCGCGGCGGCCGCGGTCATTGCCTTCGGCACCGCAGCCACCGCGCAGGAGAAGCTTCGCCTCGGCACGGAGGGCGCCTATCCTCCGTTCAACTTCATCGATTCCTCCGGAACCGTCACCGGATTCGACGTCGAGATCGGCTTGGCGCTCTGTGCGCAGATGGGGGTCGAATGCGAGGTCGTCGCCCAGGACTGGGACGGGATCATCCCCGGGCTGCTCGCCAAGAAATACGACCTGATCATCGCCTCGATGTTCATCACCGAGGAGCGGAAGAACCAGGTCGCCTTCACCGACCCCTATTACACGGCCGCCATGGCCCATGTGGCGCCCAAGGAGTCCGGGATCACGGAGTTCACCGACGAGGCGATGTCGGGACTGGTGATCGGCGCCCAGTCGGGCACCACCCAGGCCAACTTCGTCGAGGTGGCCTATCCCAGCGCCGACATCCGGCTCTATCCGACCCAGGACGAGGTCAATCTCGACCTTGCCAGCGGTCGGCTCGACCTGCAGGTCGGCGACATGCTGCCGCTGCTCGACTGGCTCAACAACACGGACGACGGCACCTGCTGCGAGATCATCGGCGAGCCGATCACCGATGCGCAGTACGTGGGCGAAGGCGTCGGGATCGCCGTGCGCCAGGAAGACAACGAACTGCGGGAGAAGCTGAACGCCGCGCTCGAGGCGATCCGCGCGGATGGAACCTACAAGACCATCAACGACAAGTACTTCCCGATCGACGTCTTCACCATGAAGGCTTCGAGCTGACGATCGCGGGAGGCGGTGCGGCGGCCTGAGATCGCCGCGCCGCAACGGGCGGGGGAGATCGGCACTTGCTAGAACTGTTCTCATTCGGCGAGGCCGGCTGGGGCGATCAGCTCCTGCAGGGCCTTCTCGTCACCATCCAGCTGGCGCTGACGGCGCTGCCGGTCGGGCTTCTGCTCGGCTTCGCGGCCGCCGGGGCCTCGCTGTCGCCGTACCGGTGGCTGCGGGCGATCGGCACCGGCTATACCACCATCATGCGCGGGCTGCCGGAGCTGCTCACGCTCTTCGTGGTCTACAACGGCCTCGGGCTCCTGCTGAACTCGATCGTGAGTTCGTGGAACCCCGATGCGCGGGTCGAACTCAGCTCCTTCGTGGCCGGCGTCATCGCGCTCGGCCTCGTCTTCGGCGCCTTCGCCGGCGAGGTGCTGCGCGGCGCCTTCCAGTCGCTCAACAAGGGGCAGATGGAGGCGGGCAAGGCGGTCGGCATGCGGCCCACGCAGGTCTTCTTCCGCATCATGCTTCCCCAGGTCTGGCGCTTCGCCCTGCCCGGGCTCGGCAACCTCTGGATCAACCTGCTCAAGGATACCGCGCTCGTCTCCGTCATCGCCCTCGATGACCTGATGCGCATGACCCAGGTGGCGGTGCGCTCCACCAAGCAGCCCTTCACCTTCTTCCTCGCCGCCTGCCTGATCTACTGGGCACTCTGCGTGATCTCCGAGATCGTGCTGGCGCGGCTCGAGAAGCGGGCGAACCGCGGCGTACGGAGGGCCTGAGATGGACGTCTTCGGTGTATTCGCCCAGTTCTGGCCGGAACTCCTCTCGGGCGTCGGCATTACCATCAAGCTCGCCGGCCTCGGCGCCATCATCGCCGGGTTCCTGGCGCCGCTGCTGGCGCTGGTGCGCGTGAACGGCGGGCCGGCCGCGCAGGTTCCGCTGCGCTTCTACATCTCGTTCATGCGCGGCACGCCGCTGCTCGCGCAGATGTTCCTGATCTACTACGGCTCCGGCCAGTTCCGGCCGTTCCTGCAGGACATCGGACTCTGGAACTTCTTCCGCGAGCCGTTCAATTGCGCGCTGCTCGCCTTCGTGATGAATTCCACCGCCTATCAGACCGAGATCCTGCGCGGCGGCATCATGGGCGTGCCCCATGGCGAGATCGAGGCGGGCAAGGCGGTGGGCATGAGCTACGTCATGAGCCTGCGACGCGTCGTCTACCCGCACGCCTACCGCATCGCCTGGCCGGCGCTCGGCAACGAGATCATCCTCTTGATCAAGGCGAGCGCGCTGGCGAGCGTGGTGACGGTCTTCGACCTGATGGGCCAGACGCGGGCGATCTTCCAGAAGACCTTCGATTTCTCCGTCTATATCTGGGCCGCGGTGCTCTATCTCTGTCTCACCGCCGCCTTCGTCTGGATCTGGCGCCGGTTCGAGCATCGCCTGAGCCCGCATATCCACGGAAAACGGCCTTCGCTTCTCGGAGCGATGACGAAAAGGGAGACCGCTTGATGGCCGAGGCAGTGGTTCTGAAGGCCGAGGACATCTGCAAGTCCTTCGGCTCGCTCGAGGTGCTCAAGGGCATCACGCTGGAGGCGCGCAATCACGACGTGATCTCGATCCTCGGCTCGTCGGGGTCGGGCAAGTCGACCTTCCTGCGCTGCCTCAACATGCTCGATCCGCCGACCTCGGGCAAAGTCTCGGTGCATGGCGAGGAGATCGTCGTCAAGAACGGCCACCCGGCCGACATGCGCCAGGTGGAGCGCGCGCGCCAGCGGCTCGGCATGGTCTTCCAGCAGTTCAATCTCTGGACCCATCGCACGGCGATCGAGAACGTCATGGAGGGGCCGATCCACGTGCTCAAGCAGCCGAAGGCCGAGGTCAAGGAACGTGCCGAGGCGCTGCTGGTGCGGGTGGGCCTCGCCGAGCGGATGAACATGTATCCCTCGCAGCTCTCCGGCGGCCAGCAGCAGCGGGTGGCGATCGCCCGGGCGCTCTGCATGGAGCCCGACGCGATCCTCTTCGACGAGCCGACCTCGGCGCTCGACCCCGAGCTGGTCGGCGAGGTGCTGCGGGTCATGCAGTCGCTCGCCGCCGAGGGCCGGACGATGATCGTGGTCACCCACGAGATGAGCTTCGCCCGGGACGTCTCCACCGAGGTCGTCTTCATGCACAAGGGCAAGATCGCCGAGCAGGGTCCGCCCAAGGAGATGTTTGGCTCCCCCAAGACCGAGGTCTTCCAGAAGTTCATCGCCGACGTCCGCTGATCCGGCGCCACGGCCGGATCGGTCCATCCTGGAAAGCCCATGCCTGCGCCGACCATAGCCATCGACCTGGAGGCGATCGCGGAGAACACCCGTGCGATCGTCGGCCGCTGCGCCGCCCAGGGCGTTGCGGTCTACGGCGTCACCAAGGCGACCGGCGGCCTGCCGATGGTGGGCCGCGCGATGCTGCGCGGCGGCGCCACGGGGCTCGGCGAATCGCGCATCGACAACGTGCGCCGATTGCGCCGCGGCGGCCTGACATGCCCGATCATGATGCTGCGCATCCCGTCGATCACGGAGGCGCCGGATGTGGTGCGCCTCTGCGACGCCAGCCTTAACTCGGAGCGCGCCGTCCTCGAGGCGCTCGACACCGCCGCGGTGCAGCAGGCCCGGGTGCACGACGTGATCGTGATGCTGGAGATGGGCGACCGGCGCGAGGGCGTTTCGGCGGAGGAGCTGATGCCGCTCTGCGAGCTGGTGCTGGAATCGCCCGGCCTGCGGCTGGCGGGGCTGGGGGCGAACTTCATGTGCGCCAGCGGCGTGCTCCCGACCATGCAGAAGCTCGAGGCGCTCGCTGCCCATGTCGAGGCGGTGGAGGCGCGTTTTGGCGTGCGGCTCGATACGGTCTCGGGGGGCAATTCCGCCAATCTGCCGCTGATGGAGCAGGCGGCCATGCCCGCGCGCATCAACCAGCTCCGGATCGGCGCCGCTATCCTGCGCGGCGAGAATTCGATCACCGGCGATACTCTGCCCTGGCTGCGCGGCGACGCCTTCTCGCTCGAGGCGGAGCTGGTCGAGATCAAGACCAAGCACTCGCTGCCTGAGGGCGAGACCGGGCGCGACGCTTTCGGCATGGTCAAGACTTTCGTCGACCGCGGCGAGCGGGTTCGCGGCATCGTCAACCTCGGGCGCGTCGACATGCGCCCCGAGGGCCTGACCGCCCGCGATCCCGACGTCGAGATCACCACCGCCTCCAGCGACCACCTGATCGTCGATCTGACCGGGTCGAAGCGCTTCGCGGTCGGCGACCCGATCCGATTCGACATGGACTACGGCGCGCTGGTACAGGCGTTCCTCTCGCCCTACGTCGAGAAGCATCTCGTCGGCCGCGAGAAGATCGCACCGCGGCCGACCCGACTTCGGCTCTTTGCCCCGGGGGCACTCGCCGCGCGGCCGGAGACGGCGGCCTTCCTTGCCGAGGTGCGCGAGGTGGGGCTCGCGACCGCGACGGACGGCGCGACCGACCCGGGCGACCTGCCGCTCTGGATCTGCGCCAGGCGCGCCGAGACCTGGGAGAGCATCACCACCGGGATCAGCGACCGCGCCGAGCTCGGGCTCCTGTGGTGCGATTCCGAACTCGGCCCGGCCGCCGCCGCCGAACCCGAGTCGCTGGCCCTGGTCGGATTGCGCACCGCGACGCGCGAGGAATCCGATCTGATCCGCCGGCGCGATGTCCTGGCACTGACCATGGAGGACATCGACCTCGTCGGCATCCGCGAGGCGATGCGCCGCGCGCTGCAGAGGGTCACGGTGCTCTCCGACGGCTTCGCGCTGGTGCTCGACGCCTCGGTCGGCCGCGGCATGGAGCCGGACGAGCTCGAAGCGGGCCTCAGCTACCGCGAATGCTCGACCGCAATGGAGCTGGTCGCCGCGAGCGGGGGCCTCAAGGCGCTCGCCCTCACCGGATTCGACGCCGACGCCAGCCCGTCGGCCCTGAAGGCCGCCTACGGCTATCTGCTCAGTGCGCTGGGCAAGCGCATCCTCAGGGGGGAAACGCGATGACGGAATTCAACCAGCCGCTTGGCGGCAACGCGATGCCGCGCTTCGGCGGCCCCGGCACGATGATGCGTCTCCCCGCCGCGGCGACGGCCGAGGGGCTCGACGTCGCCTTCGTCGGGGTGCCCTTCGACATCGGTACCTCCAACCGCTCGGGCACGCGCATGGGGCCGCGCCAGATCCGGCAGGAATCCTGTATGGTGCGGCCCTACAACATGGCAACGCGGGCCGCGCCCTTCGATTCGCTGCAGGTCGCCGATATCGGCGACGTGGCGATCAACACCTTCAACATCTTCGATTCGATGCGCATCATCGAGGAGGCCTATGACGCCATCCTCGCCCATGGCGCCAAGCCGCTGACCATCGGGGGCGACCATACCATCCCGCTGCCGATCCTGCGCGCGCTGCACAAGGTGCACGGGCCGGTGGGCCTGATCCATGTCGACGCCCATGCCGACGTCAACGAGGCGATGTTCGGCGAGCCGATCGCCCATGGCACGCCCTTCCGCCGCGCCATCGAAGAGGGGCTGATCGACCCCCGGCGCATGGTCCAGATCGGGCTGCGCGGCTCGGGCTACACCGCCGAGGACTTCGACTGGGCCGCCGCGCTCGGCGTCCGCGTCGTGCCGGCCGAGGAATGCTGGCACCGCTCGCTGAGCCCGCTGATGGCCGAGGTCCGCGCCCAGCTCGGCGACGGCCCGGTCTATCTCACCTTCGACATCGACGCCCTCGATCCGGCGCATGCCCCCGGCACCGGCACCCCGGAGATCGGCGGGCTGACTTCGGTCCAGGGGCTGGAGATCATCCGCGGCTGCCGCGGCCTCAACCTCGTCGGCGGCGATTGCGTCGAGGTCTCGCCGCCCTACGACCCTTCCGGCAACACCGCGATCACCGCGGCGTTCCTGCTCTTCGAGATGCTCTGCGTGATGCCGGGCGTCCAGTACCGCACCTGAAAGGAGAACCCATGTCCATCGAACGCATCGACAGCGGCCCCCGCATGAGCCAGGTGGTCGTGGTCGGCGACCTCGTCTTCACCGCCGGCCAGGTCGCGCACGAGAATGCCGGCCGCGACGTCGGCAGCCAGACCCGCGAGATCCTCGAGGGCATCGACGCGCTGCTGGCCAAGGCCGGCAGCGACAAGTCCAAGGTCGTCTCGGTGAACATCTGGCTCGCCGCGATCGGCGATTTCGACGCCATGAACGTCGTCTACGACGCCTGGGTCGACAAGGCGAACCCGCCGGTGCGGGCCTGCGTCGAGGCGCGGCTGGCCGGCAGCGAATTCGCCGTCGAGATCGCGGCGATCGCGCAGCGCTGACCGGCGCCGGCAAGAAGAGGGGGACGGCGATGAAAACCTGCGGCGAGGTGCTGGTCGAGATCCTGGAATCCTACGGGATCGACACCGTGTTCGGCATTCCGGGCGTGCACACGGTCGAGCTCTACCGCGGGCTGCCCAACACCGCCATTCGCCACATCACCCCGCGCCACGAACAGGGCGCGGGCTTCATGGCCGACGGCTATGCCCGCGCCTCCGGTCGGCCGGCGGCCTGCTTCATCATCTCCGGCCCCGGCATGACCAACATCCTGACCGCCATGGGCCAGGCCTATTCCGACTCGATCCCGATGCTGGTGATCTCCAGCGTCAACACCACCAACGAGCTCGGCATGGGCGAGGGACGCCTGCACGAGCTGCCCGACCAGAGCGCCATGGTCCGCGGCGTCTCGGTCTTCAGCCACCGCCTGCTGCGCGCCGCCGAGCTGCCTTTGGTCATCGCCCGCGCCTTCGCGGTCTTCGACAGCGCCCGGCCCGGCCCGGTGCATATCGAGCTGCCGCTCGACGTCATCACCGCGCCGGCCGACGAGCTCTCGCGCACCGCCCATCGCACCCGCAGCCGCCCCGGTCCCGATCCCGACGCCATCGCCCGCGCCGCCGAACTGCTGCGCGGCGCCCGGGCGCCTTTTGTGGTGCTGGGCGGCGGCACCGCCAATGCGGCGGAGGCGGCGCGCGCCCTCGTCGACCGGCTGGGCGCACCGACCGCGCTCACCATCAACGCCAAGGGCGTGCTGCCCCCGGACCACCCGCTCAGCCTCGGCTCGATGCTGCCGCTGCCGCCGATCCTCGCGGCGCTGCAGGCGGCCGACGTGGTGCTGGCGGTCGGCACCGAGCTCGGCGAGACCGACACCCTGCTCTTCGACAGCGCGCTCGCGCTCGCCGGCAAGCTGATCCGCATCGACATCGAGGCCGAACAGCTGACCCGCAACGCCCTGCCCGAGGTCGCGATCTGCTCGGACGCCGGGGCGGCGCTCGCGGCGCTGCACGCCGCCCTCGACACGGCCCGCACCCCCACGGAGGCGCCCGGGCAGCTGCGCGCGGCGGCGGACGCGGCACTGCGCGACGACTACCGCCGGCATGGCCGCTTCCTCGATGCGGTCGCCGAGGCGCTGCCCGGCGTCGTCATCGCGGGCGATTCGACCCAGCCGGTCTATGGCGGCAACCTCACCTACGCCCCGGCCGCGCCGCGGTCGTGGTTCAACTCCTCCACCGGCTACGGCACGCTCGGCTACGGCCTGCCGGCGGCCTTCGGCGCCAAGCTCGCCCGGCCCGACGCGCCGGTGGTGGCGCTGATCGGCGACGGCGGCATCCAGTTCACCCTGCCCGAGCTCGCGACCGCGGCCGAGCTGGGCCTGCCGGTGCCGATCCTGCTCTGGAACAACCAGGGCTATGGCGAGATCAAGCAATACATGGCGGATCGCGACATCCCCCAGATCGGCGTCGACATCTACACCCCCGACTTCCAGACCATCGCCAGGGGCTTCGGCTGCCACGCGCTGAAGGTCGAGAGCTTCGCGCAGCTCGCCGAGGCCCTGCGCGCCGCGGTCCGGGCCGACCGGCCGACGGTGATCGAGATCGACGACGCGGCGGTGCGGGGCTGGTCATGAGCCTCGATGCGCTGATCGACCGCCCGGCAAGCCTCTTCGTCAACGGTGCCTTCCGCACCGCGAGCGGCACCGAGCGGCTGAGCGTGGTCGATCCCTCGACCGGCACCCCCTTCGCCGAGATCGCCTGCGCCGATGCGGCCGATGTCGAGGCCGCCGTCGCCGCCGCGGCCGCCGCCTTCCCGTCCTGGGCGCGGCTTCCCGGCGCCGAGCGCGCCGTCTTCCTGCGCGCCTTCGCCGACGGGTTGCGGCGCCGCGCCGAAGATCTCGCGCAGCTGCAGATGCGCAACAACGGCAAGCCGCGCGCCGAAGCCGAGATCGACGTGGGCGACGCGGTGGCCACCTTCGAATATTACGCCGGCCTCGCCGAAGAGCTCGACGCTCGCCAGGGCACGCCGGTGCCGATGCCGGACCCGGCCTTCGCCGGCAAGACCCGGTTCGAGCCGGTCGGGCCGGTAGGCATGATCGTCCCCTGGAACTTCCCGCTGGTCACCAGCGCCTGGAAGATCGCCCCGGCGCTGGCGGCCGGCTGCACCGTGGTGCTCAAGACCTCGGAATTCACGCCGCTGATCGAGCTCGCCTACGGCGACATCGCGCTAGAGGCCGGGCTGCCGGCGGGCGTGCTCAACTTCGTCACCGGGGCGGCCGAGGCCGGCGCGGCGCTGACCCGCGACCGGCGCCTGCGCAAGCTCTCGTTCACCGGCTCGAACCTCGTCGGCGCCAAGGTGATGGGGGCGGCGGCGGCGCGCTGCCTGCCGGTCTCGCTCGAGCTCGGGGGCAAGTCGCCGATCGTGGTCTTTGCCGACGCCGACCTCGACCACGCCGTCGACTGCATCGCCGGCGGCATCTTCTTCAACGCCGGGCAGATGTGCTCGGCGACCTCGCGGCTGATCGTCGAGGCGAGCGTCGCCCCGGCGCTCCTCGACCGGCTGGCGGCGCGCGCGAAGGGCCTGCGTGTCGGGGCGCCGCTCGCCGGCGACCCCGAGATGGGGCCGCTCACCACACGGCCGCAGTTCGAGAAGGTGCAGCGCTTCCTCGACCAGGCCCGCGCCGAGCGGCTCGAGCCGCTGGCGGGCGGCGAGGCGGGCAGCGACGGCGGCGGCTTCTTCGTCGAGCCGAGCGTCTATGTCGACGTGCCGACCGCGAGCTTCCTCTGGCGCGAGGAGATCTTCGGGCCGGTGCTGGCGGTGCGCAGCTTCCGGACCGAGGCCGAGGCCATCGAGATGGCCAACGACAGCGACTACGGCCTCGTCGCCACCATCGTCAGCGGCGACCCCGACCGCGCCGAGCGCGTGGCCGCCCGCATCGACGCCGGCCATGTCTGGATCAACTCGCTCCAGGTGATCTACCCCAACACTGCCTGGGGTGGCTTCAAGGCCAGCGGCATCGGCCGCGAGCTCGGCCCCTGGGGGCTGAGCGCCTTCCTCGGGGTCAAGCACCTCACCATCGCCCAGGGAGAAGCCTCGTGAAGGTCGCGGTCCTCGGTGCGGGCGTCGTCGGCGTCGCCACCGCCTATTACCTGGCCAGGGACGGCCATGAGGTCGTGCTGATCGAACGCCGCGCCAAGGCCGCCGAGGAGGCGAGCTTCGGCAACGGTGGCCTCGTCAGCCCGTCCGACGCCTATGCCTGGGCCTCGCCCGACGCCTTGAAGATGGCGCTGAAGTCGCTCTACCGCTCCGATCTCGGGATCAAGTACCGCCTCCGGCTCGACCCGCGGCTTTGGGTCTGGTCGGTGCAGTTCCTCACCCAATGCACCAGCGCCGCGGCCTATCGCAACACGCTGGTCAAGCTGCGGCTGATCTCCTACTCCAAGGATTGCCTGAACCGCCTCGTCGAGGAGACGGGCATCGGCTACGACGGCCGCTCCCAGGGGATCCTCTATTATTTCCGGTCGAAGGACGGACTGAAGGCCGCCTCCCACCACATGGGCATCCTGCGCGACCAGGGCCTGCGCATCGAGACGGTCGAGCGCGACCGCATGCTCGAGCTCGAGCCGGTGATGGAACGCGCGCCCGAGGTCGCCGGCGGCATCTACTCGCCGGACTGCCAGACCGGCGACAGCCACAAGTTCTCGAACAACCTCGCCGAATGGTGCAGGACCCACAAGGGCACCACGCTCTTCTATGACGCCCCGATCCGCCGGCTGATCGTCGAGGGCGATCGGGTGGTGCGGGTCCAGACCGACCGCGGCGAGGTGGCGGCCGATGCCTTCGTGCTGGCGGCCGGGTCGGAGAGCGCGCTCATCGCCGGCGAGATCGGGGTGCGGCTGCCGATCTACCCGGTCAAGGGCTTCTCGATCACCGCACCGCTCACCCGACCCGAGGCCGGTCCACACATGGGGCTGGTCGACGAGGATCTGCTGGTCGCCATGTCGCCCTTCGGCGGAAGGTTGCGCGCCGCCGCCTCGGCGGTCTTCGCCGGCTACGACTACGGCCACCGGCCGAAGGACTTCCGCTCGATCCACGCGATCACCGAGACCCTCTACGGCGATGCCGTCGACCAGTCCCGGATCGTCTACTGGACGGGCCTGCGTCCGATGACCCCGAGTTCGGTGCCGATCCTCGGTCCCTCACGCTATGGCAACCTCTTCCTGAATGTCGGCCACGGCCATGTGGGCTGGTCCATGGCCTGCGGATCCGGCCGCTTCGTCGCCGACCAGATCGCCGGTCGCCAGCCCGAGATCGATACGGACGGCCTGCTGGCGGTGTGAACGGGAGGGGGCCTTGCGCTCCCCTGCCCCGACGGCGCGGCCGCGCCTGCCGCTCACTTTATCGAGATGCGGGTGGGGCCGCCACCCGAGCCGGCGGGCTCGATGTCGTTGCGCACGGCGAAGGCGCGGAACCCCATGCTCCGCAGCCAGCGTTCCAGCCGGTCGAGACTGGTCCATTCGCGCCTGAGGCCCCGGGCGCTCTCGATCTGCGCCCATTGCCCGTCGACGAACAGATAGGCGGTCCAGGTATTCGGATTGCGCGAGGCATCCGCGAACCCGCCCGCCTCCACGTTCCGCTCAGTCCGGATGGCGACGGGCATGTCGTTGATCCGGTACTGCGCCCGGAGCTTCTCTATATCGCTCTGGCGGATCGTCGCCGTCGGTTGCAGATTGGTCATGGCGATGCCGCTTGACACGGGGGAGCCGGTGAAGCAACGTCAACACTATGATCCATAGTGTAGCGCGATGTCATCGCTCCCCGGATTGTTCGACCCATGCAGGGTACATGGACTGCGAGAGATGACCAGCCTGTCCTTCCGTTTTCTCGATGAAGACGCGCCCGGTGCGGCCTGGCGCGAGATCGTCGGCCATGGCTGGCCTGGCTGGCGCGAATGGTTCACGACCCGGAACGGCGAAGACGGCCCGAACGCCAAGGCCTGCCGCCGGGCGATCCGGCGGCATCTGCCCGGGTTCGAGCGATTGCTGGACGACCTCGTCGAGAAGGCCGGTGGCGACGAGCTGCTGGAACGGTTCCTCACCTTCTGGACGCCGCCGCGCTATTTGGTGAATTGCACGCAGCTCGCGCTGTCGGACGCGGAAGGGCCGCTGCTCATCCGCAATTACGACCTCGACCCCGGGCTGAACGAATCGACCATGTTCCGGTCGTGCTGGCTGGGGCGGCAGGTGGTCGGCATGGTCGAGGCGCTGGCGGGGCTGTCGGACGGGATGAACGCCCATGGCCTTGCCGCCTCGCTGACCTTCGGCGGCCGGGTGGCGGGCGGGCGCGGCTTCGGCATCCCGCTGGTCATCCGCTACCTGCTGCAATTCTGCCGCGACACCCAGGACGCGCTGAGCGTGCTGCGCGATCTGCCCATCCACATGTCCTACAACGTCACCCTGATCGACCCCGGTGGCGAAGTCGCGACGGTCATGCTCTCGCCCGACCGTCCGCCGATCGTCAGCCGCCAGGCCTGGGCGACCAACCACCAGCTCGGGGTCGAATGGCCGCATCACGGGCGCATGACGCGCACCCTCGAGCGGGCGGAGACGCTGGATCACCTGCTCGCCCGCAAGGTTCCGGACGAGGGCGAGCTGAAGAAGCTGTTCCTCTCCGCCCCGCTCTTCTCGCCCCGCTATTCGCGCGGCTTCGGCACCGTCTTCACGACGCTCTACCGCCCCGCCGACCGTCGCGTGGAGATCGGATGGAGCGACGGCACCTTCGTCGGCTGGGATCTCGCCGCCCCGCCGCCCGCCCCCGTCCATGTGATCTATTCCGCCAATGGCTCTAGGGTCCGGGCAGCACCAGGCGCGGCGCCGGCGTCAGCGAATCTTTCAGCATCCTGACATGCGCTCCATCCGAACCACCCGCGCGCCGGCGCCTGGCTAGAGATAGGGCGGCGTGCAGGCGGAGATCACGGTGGCGGGCCGATCCGAAAGATTGCGGAACCGGTGGGGCACCGAGGAGGAGAAGAGATAGCTGTCGCCGGCCTTCAGGACCTTCGCCTGCGCGCCGACCGTCACCTCGATCTCTCCCGAGACGACGACGCCGCCCTCGGAACCGAAATGTTCCAGCATGACCTGGCCGGTGTCGGCGCCGGGGTCGTAGGTCTCGTGCAGGATCTGCAGGTTGTGGCGCTTCGCATCGCCGATCTGGCGGAGTGCCACCTTCCCGCCCGAGGTTCGCTTGTGGCTGAAGAGCAGCGAGGTCAGGTCCCGGGTCTCGGTGGGCGAAAAGAAGACCTGGTCCGAGGCGGGGCTGTCTGGCTCGAAGAATTCCGACATGCTGATCCCGAGACCGCCCAATATCTTGCGCAGCGATGAAACCGACGGGCTGCTCCGGTTGGTTTCGATCATCGAAATCAGGCCATGGGGCACCTGCGCGAGATCGGCGAGCCGCCGCTGCGAGAGCCCAAGTTGGCTGCGCAGGGCCCTGAGCCGCTCGCCCACGTCGAAATCCGGATCCGGAGCCAAATCGTCCATGTCGCCACGGTAGCAACGGCAGATCACCTGCACAATATTCAAAATCCCATTGCTCAAAATACTGTGCGCTGTTACCTGCTGAACGCATATCGAATCGGGAGGCCGAAATGTCACGTTCCGAGGATCTGGTTCGCCGCAAGGACCGGGCGGTCGCCCGGGGTGTCGCGACCCGCGCCGTCACCGTGAACCGGGCGAGGAATGCCGAGCTCTGGGACGAGGACGGCCGCCGCTTCATCGACTTTGCGGCCGGGATCGCCGTCAACAACACCGGCCACCGGCATCCGAAGGTCATGGCCGCGGTGGCGAAACAGGCCGAGGCCTTCACCCATTCCTGCTTCCACGTCGCGCCCTACGAGGGGTACGTGCGGCTGGCCGAGCGCCTGAACGCCGCTACGCCCGGCGACTTCCCCAAGAAGACCATGCTGGCGACGACCGGCGCCGAGGCCGTGGAGAACGCCGTCAAGATGGCCCGCGCCTTCACGGGGCGGTCCGGGATCATCGCCTTCTCCGGCGCCTTCCACGGGCGGACGCTGATGGGCATGGCCCTCTGCGGCAAGGTCGCGCCCTACAAGAAGGGCTTCGGCGCCATGCCGCCGGAGGTCCACCATGCGCCCTTCCCGCACGAGTTCCACGGCGTGACCAGCGAGGCCGCGATCGACGAATTGCGCCGCCTGCTGCGCAGTTCCATCGATCCCGACCGGGTCGCGGCGATGATCGTCGAGCCGGTGCAGGGCGAAGGCGGCTTCTATCCGGCGCCCGCCGCCTTCCTGCAGGAACTGCGCAGGATCGCGGACGAGCACCGCATGGTGCTGATCGCCGACGAGGTGCAGGCGGGGATCGGGCGGACGGGCAGGCTCTTCGCCTTCGAGCATGCCGGTGTCGCCGCCGATCTGGTCTGCATGGCCAAGGGTCTGGGCGGCGGCTTTCCGCTTTCCGCCGTCACCGGCCGCGCCGAGATCGTCGATGCGCCCGGCGTGGGCGGGCTCGGCGGGACCTATGCCGGCAACCCGATGTCCGTCGCCGCTGCCAATGCGGTGCTCGACGTGATCGCGGAAGAGGATCTCTGCGCCCGCGCGGCCGATATCGGCCGGACGATCCGGGAGCGGCTGACCGGGCTGGCCGCGACACCGGAGGGATCGGGCATCGGCGAGGTTCGCGGCCAGGGGGCCATGGTGGCCTTCGAACTGGTGTCGGACCGGACGACGCGCACGCCGGACGCATCGCTCTGCAGCGCCATCGTCGCCGAGGCCGAGGCGCGCGGGCTGGTCCTTCTGGCCTGCGGCGTCTACGGCAATGTCGTTCGGCTGCTGCCGCCGCTCACGATCGAAGCCGAGGTGCTGGACGAGGGACTGGGCCTCATCGAGGCCGCCGTCGCTGCCGCCGCCCGGCAACTCCAAGCCGCCTGAGGAGGCACGGATGCCCAAGGACCTCGACCCGCAAAGCAGACCCGATCTCGGACCCTTCGCCTGGGACGACCCCCTGCGCCTGGAGGGGCAGCTCTCCGAAGACGAGCGCATGCTGCGCGACGCTGCCCGCGCCTATGCCGAGGACAAGCTGGCGCCCCGCGTGCGCGGCGCCTTCCGCGACGAGGTCACCGAGCCCGAGATCTTCCGCGAGATGGGCGGCATGGGGCTTCTCGGCGTCACCATCCCGGAGGCCTATGGCGGCCTCGGCGGCAGCTATGTCGCCTATGGGCTGGTCGCCCGGGAGATCGAGCGGGTCGACAGCGGCTATCGCTCCATGATGAGCGTGCAGAGCTCGCTGGTGATGTACCCGATCTATGCCTATGGCACCGAGGCGCAGCGCGAGAAATATCTGCCCCGGCTCGCCAGCGGCGAGTGGATTGGCTGCTTCGGCCTGACGGAGGCGGATGCCGGCTCGGATCCCGGGAGCATGAAGACGCGGGCCGAGCGGATCGAGGGCGGCTACCGGCTGACCGGCTCGAAGATGTGGATCTCGAACGCGCCGATCGCCGATGTCTTCGTCGTCTGGGCGAAATCCGAGGCGCATGGCGGCAGGATCCGCGGCTTCGTCCTGGAAAGGGGCATGGAGGGCCTGTCGGCGCCGAAGATCGGCGGCAAGCTCTCGCTCCGGACCTCGATCACCGGCGAGATCGTCATGGACGGCGTCGAGGCGGGCGAGGCGGCGCTCCTGCCCGATGCGGAGGGGCTCAAGGGGCCGTTCGGCTGCCTCAACCGGGCGCGCTACGGCATCAGCTGGGGCGTGATGGGCGCGGCCGAGGCCTGCTGGCACGCAGCCCGAAGCTACGGGCTCGACCGCAAGCAGTTCGGACGGCCGCTCGCGCAGACGCAGCTCTACCAGAAGAAGCTCACGGACATGCAGACCGAGATCGCGCTCGGCCTACAGGCGTCCCTGCAGGTCGGGCGGCTGATGGATGCGGGCCGGGCGGCGCCGGAGATGATCAGCCTGGTGAAGCGCAACAATTGCGGCAAGGCCCTCGAGTTGGCCCGCTCGGCGCGCGACATGCTCGGCGGCAACGGCATCTCCGAGGAATTCCCGATCTTCCGGCACATGGTGAACCTCGAGTCGGTGAATACCTACGAGGGCACCCACGACATCCATGCCCTGATCCTCGGCCGGGCGCAGACCGGGCTGCAGGCATTCTTCTGACGCGCCCCGTCACGAAGCATCGAAAGCGAGGGCCGTGTCCCCAGCGGGACCGCCTTTGCCAATCGCCCGATCGGCGGCCAGTTCCTCGCGAAGGGCCTGGTGCGCGACCACCGGACACGGGCCTGCGGACCGGCTGGACCGACACGGTTACGCCGCCGGCGCCTCGTCGCGCCGGCCCGTGCTAGCCCGTGCTAGCCCGTGCCGGGGAAGATATTCAATGCGATGCATCTGGATTTTCAATGCGAATTCGGTGAAAGATTCCGAAGGCCGAATCCAAAAGGCCGTTCAAACCAACGGGAGAATGCAATGCGCTCATATCTGGGAACGACCCTGAAGGCGGTGGCGGTCCTAGCCGCGACGGCGAGCTTCGCCGCGGCCGAGGACGTGGAGGTGCTGCACTGGTGGACCTCCGGCGGCGAGGCGGCGGCGCTCAACGTACTGAAGCAGGACCTCGAGGCGCAGGGCGTCGGCTGGCTCGACATGCCCGTGGCCGGCGGCAGCGGCGTCCAGGCGATGACTGTCCTGCGCGCCCGCGTGACCTCGGGCAACGCGCCCACCGCCGTGCAGATGCTCGGCTTCGACGTTCTCGACTGGGCGAAGGAAGGTGCGCTCGCCAATCTCAACGACATCGCCGCCGAGGGTGGCTGGGACGCGGTCGTGCCGGGGCCGCTGCAGGCCTTCACCAAATACGACGGGACCTGGATCGCTTCGCCGGTGAACGTGCATTCGACCAACTGGGTCTGGGCGAACAAGGCCCTGCTCGACGAGCTGGGCATCGCCCAGCCGACCAACTGGGACGAGTTCATCGCCGCGCTCGACACGGTGAAGGCCTCCGGCAAGGTCGCGCTCGCCCATGGCGGCCAACCCTGGCAGGACGGGACGGTCTTCGAGGCGGTGCTGATGGCGACCGGGGGGCCGGAATTCTACAAGGCGGCGCTGATCGACCTCGATCCCGAGGCGCTCGGCTCGGACACGATGAAGGAAGTCTTCGACCGCATGACGATCCTGCGCGGCTACTACGACGACAACTTCTCGGGCCGGGACTGGAACCTCGCCTCCGCCATGGTCATCAACGGCGACGCCGCCTTCCAGATGATGGGCGATTGGGCGAAGGGCGAGTTCCTGAACGCGGGCAAGGTTCCGGACGTGGATTTCCTCTGCTTCCGCTTCCCCGGCACCCAGGACCAGGTGACCTTCAACTCCGACGTCTTCGCGATGTTCAAGCAGGGCGACACCGTGTCCGAGGGCCAGGCGGCGCTGGCCAAGGCGATCATGTCGCCCGAGTTCCAGGTCGCCTTCAACAAGGTCAAGGGCTCGGTGCCGGCGCGCACCGACGTGGACGGGTCCGAACTCGACGCCTGCGGCCAGAAGGCGATGGCCGAGCTCAAGGCCGCCAACGATTCGGGCAATCTCTTCGGGTCGATGGCGCATGGTTATGCCGTCCCGGCCGCGGTCAAGAACGCGATCTTCGACGTGGTCACCGCGCAGCTGAACGGCGAATACGACAGCGAGACGGCCGTGAGCGAACTGGTCAGCGCCGTGGAGATCTCGCAGTAGCCGAACCGAAAGGGTGGAAGGCCGGCACGCCGGCCTTCCGCCCGCAGCTCGAGGGAGGCCCGGAGCCGATGTCCGAGTCCGCGCGCGCCAACGGCGTCACAGACTGGCTGCGGGGAGCGCTGCCGAAACTGGTGCTGAGCCCCAGCATCGCGATCGTCTTGGTCTTCGTCTACGGCTTCATCCTCTTCACGATCTTCCTGTCCTTCACCGACAGCCGGATCCTGCCCAGCTTCGGCCTCGTGGGCTGGCAGAACTACGAGCGGCTCTTCTCGCTCCGGAACTGGGGCATCGCGGTCAAGAACCTCTTCATCTTCGGGAGCCTCTACATCGCGATCTGCTGCGTCCTGGGGCTCCTGCTCGCGATCTTGCTCGACCAGAAGATCCGCACCGAGGGATTCATCCGCACGATCTACCTCTATCCCATGGCGCTCTCCTTCATCGTCACGGGCACGGCCTGGAAATGGTTCCTCGATCCCGGGATCGGGCTTCAGGCGGTGGTGCGCAGCTGGGGCTGGGAGAGCTTCACCTTCGAATGGATCAAGGACAGCGACATGGCGATCTACACCATCGTCATCGCCGCGGTCTGGCAGACCTCCGGCTTCGTGATGGCAATGTTCCTCGCCGGGCTTCGCGGCATCGACAACGAGGTGATGAAGGCCGCGCAGATCGACGGTGCCTCGACCTTCGCGCTCTACCGCCGCATCGTCATCCCGCAGCTCCGGCCCGCCTTCATGTCGGCCTTCGTGGTGTTGGCGCACATGGCGATCAAGTCCTACGACCTCGTGGTCGCGCTGACCGGCGGGGGCCCGGGCACCGCCACGGAGATGCCGGCGACCTTCATGTATTCCTACACCTTCACCCGGAACCAGATGGGGATCGGCGCCGCGAGCGCGGTGATCATGCTGATGATGATCGCCGCGATCATCGTCCCCTATCTCTGGTCCGAGCTGCGGGAGAAGCCGCAATGAGTGGCGGCCACACCGCCCAGGTGATCCGGACCGGCGCGGGCGCGCGCTTCGTGATCTACGTCCTGCTCGCAATCTTCTGCATTTACTACCTGCTGCCGCTCTACGTGATGGTGGTCAATTCGCTCAAACCCTTGAGCGAGATCCAGGCCGGCGGCATGATGGCCCTGCCCGAGACCTGGACCACGGCGCCCTGGAAGAGCGCCTGGTCGACGGCGCAGGTCGGCGTGGAGGCGAGCGGGCTCAGGCCCTATTTCCTCAACTCGATCCTGATGGTCGTGCCAGCGGTGGCGATCTCCACCATGCTCGGCGCGCTCAACGGCTACGTGCTGACCAAGTGGCGGTTCCGCTTCGACACGATCCTCTTCGGCCTGCTGCTCTTCGGCTGCTTCATCCCCTTCCAGATGGTGCTGATCCCGATGGCGCGCATGCTGGGTCTGATGGGGATCGCCGGCACGGTGGGCGGGCTCGTCTTCGTGCATCTTGTCTACGGCATCGGCTTCTCGACGCTCTATTTCCGCAACTACTACGCCCAGTTCCCGACCGAGCTGGTGCGCGCGGCGATGATCGACGGGGCGGGGTTCTTCACCATCTTCGCCCGGATCCTGCTGCCGGCCTCCGGGCCGATCGTGGTGGTCTGCGTCATCTGGCAGTTCACCAACATCTGGAACGACTTCCTTTTCGGCTCCTCCTTCTCCGACTACGACAGCCAGCCGATGACGGTGGCGCTCAACAACCTGGTGCAGTCCTCCACCGGCGTGAAGGAATACAACGTCCATTTCGCCGGCGCGATCATGGCGGCGCTGCCGACGCTGCTCGTCTACATCCTGGCGGGGCAGTTCTTCGTGCGCGGCCTGATGGCCGGATCGGTCAAGGGGTAGCGGCCATGGGTTTTCTCGACATCGAGAACGTCACCAAGTCCTTCGGCTCGGTGCAGGTGCTGCACGAGACCAACATCTCGGTGGAGGAGGGCGAGTTCCTGGTGCTGGTCGGCCCCTCCGGCTGCGGCAAGTCGACGCTGCTCAATATGATCGCGGGGCTCGAGGAGATCACCTCGGGCGAGATCTTCATCAAGGGGCGGCCCATGAGCGGGGTCAGGCCCGCCGACCGCAACATCGCCATGGTGTTCCAGTCCTATGCGCTCTACCCCACGATGACCGTGCGCGGGAACATCTCCTTCGGGCTGGAGATGCACGGGGTTCCCAAGGCCGAGCGCGAGCAGGCGATCGCGCGGGTGGCCGAGCTCCTGCAGATCGAGCCGCTGCTCGACCGCCGCCCCGGGCAGCTCTCGGGCGGCCAGCGGCAGCGCGTGGCCATGGGCCGGGCCCTGGTGCGCGACCCGGACGTCTTCCTCTTCGACGAGCCGCTCTCGAACCTCGATGCCAAGCTGCGCGTCGACATGCGCACCGAGATCAAGAAGCTGCACCAGAAGCTGGGCACCACCATCGTCTATGTCACCCACGACCAGATCGAGGCGATGACGCTCTCGACGCGGATCGCGGTGATGTACGACGGCTATGTGCAGCAGGTCGGCACGCCGAAGGAGATCTACGACGCGCCCGCCAATCTCTTCGTCGCGGGCTTCATGGGATCGCCCTCGATGAACCTCCTGCCCGCGACGGTGTCGATGGCCGAGGGTGTGCCGGCGGCGGAACTGCGGCGCAGCGACGGCGGGACGGCGCGCCTGCCCTTTCCCGGCAATCCGGCGATCGCCTCCCATGCCGGGCGGGAGATCGTGCTCGGCATCCGCCCGGAGGCGATCACCGATCCCGAGAGCGCGGATCGGAATTCTACGGGGATTCACGTGCTCGACCTGCCGGTGGAGGTGACGGTGCCGGCGGGATCGGATACCTTCGTGGTCAGCGAGCTCGGCGGCCGGGACGTGACGGGACGCTTCCGCGCCGACGCGGTCGTGAAGGTCGGCGGCCACATGCCCTTCGCCTTCAACATGGCGAAGGCGGTGGCCTTCGACCCCGGGACGGAGAAACGGATCGGCTGAGCCGGCGGGCCGGAACGCGCCGGGCGGCCGGACAGCTGGAGGAGCTTCCATGCATCTCGAAGGATCCTGCCATTGCGGCGCGGTGCGCTTCAGCCTGGAGTCGCGCCATCCCGCGCCGTTCAACCTCTGCTACTGCTCGATCTGCCGCAAGACCGCCGGGGCGGGCGGCTATGCCATCAACATCGGCGGCGAGACCGACACGCTCGTGATCGAGGGCGAGGAGAATATCCGCAGTTACAATGCCTTGCTGCACGACCCCGAGACCGGCGCGGAATCCCGCAGCCTCGCCGAGCGCAAGTTCTGCGGCCTCTGCGGCTCGGCCCTCTGGGTCTGGGATCCGCGCTGGCCGGAGCTCGTGCATCCCCATGCCTCGGCCATCGACACCGACCTGCCGGTGCCGCCCGAGCGCACGCATCTGATGCTCGGCAGCAGGGCGAACTGGGCGGAGCCCTGCCTCGGCCCGACGGACAAAACCTTCGACGCCTATCCCAGCGAAAGCATCGCCGCCTGGCACGAGCGGCTGGGGATGGAGCGGTAGGCGGCAGCCGGTTCGAATCGCGCCGACCGACCGTCGGCCTGATGCCGTCGACCGGGTCCCGACCGGGGGCTTTGAGGCGGGGATGCCGGGCGAATCGCCGGGGCTCGGTGGAGTCAGCGCAAAGCCTTGAAACGGCGACGTTTTCCGGGGTTGGAACCCGGCTGGAAAGTGGCTGGAAACAGGCTTGCCATTTTCGGGTTTCGAAAGGCGACCATGTTTCGGACAAAGCATGGTCTGGTACGATCTCCGGATGATCGCATCGGACCGACGTTTGGCGCGCGTGGCGACGTCGTATTCTCTTCGCGGATTTGGCAGGTGACAAAACCGCGCGCGCCTGCCTGCCGTCACGCCGAAGGCGTGCCTCCGGCACGACGGCAGGCGCGTCTCCGACGCACCCGCCAGTCAGGCGCGCGCGGATTACCCACCGCCGGTGAAGCTCGCCCCCCTCGGCCTCCTCGCTCGCGCGCTGCAGCCGACGAACCGGCGCGAGGCAGTGCCTCGCTCTTGCCGGTTCGGGGTCATCCTCTGGGCGATCGATCCACCCGGAGGTCGGATGACACCAGGCTTGCTTTCGCAGTCATATGGCCGCCTTGGGAAGCGCGGGGCGCCGATCAGGTGGCGCTTTTGAACCGCCGGTCGCAGGTCTGCGGGCGGTCCGGCAGGGTGAGGCGCATCGGGTTTGCTTGCCGTTCGGCCACGACCCGGCCCCTGGAGACCACGAGCCGCCGGGTGGCGCGGAGGCGCAGTGCCTCGACGGGGTCGGAGGCTTCCAGCACCACGAGGCTCGCGAGCGCGCCCTGGCGCAACCCGTAGTCGGGCAGGCCGAGGATCGCGGCGTTGACCTCGGTGACCATGTCGAAGCAGGCGCGCATGTCGGCGGGGCTGGTCATCTGCGCCACGTGCAGGCCCATATGCGCGACGTCGAGCATGTCGGCGGTGCCGAGCGAATACCAGGGGTCGAGCACGCAATCCTGGCCCCAGCCGACGCGGATGCCGGCGGCACGCATCTCGGGCACGCGGGTCAGGCCGCGGCGCTTGGGATAGCTGTCGTGGCGGCCCTGGATGACGATGTTGATCAGGGGGTTGGGGATGGCCGAGACACCCGCCTCGGCGATCAGCGGCAGGAGCTTCGAGACATAGTAATTGTCCATGGAATGCATGGAGGTCAGGTGCGAGCCGGCGACGCGGCCCTGCAGGCCGAGGCGCCGGGCCTCGTAGGCGAGCTGCTCGATGTGGCGGGATTCGGGGTCGTCGGTCTCGTCGCAATGCAGGTCCACCGGCAGGCCGCGAGCGGCGGCGATCTCGCAGAGCTCGGTCACGGAAGCGCGGCCCTCGGCCATGGTGCGCTCGAAATGCGGGATGCCGCCGACCACGTCCACGCCGAGATCGAGGGCGCGCAGCGTGTTCGCCCGCGCCGTGGGGTCGCGATAGAAGCCGTCCTGCGGGAAGGCGACAAGCTGGAGGTCGAGATAGGGCCGGACCTTCTCGCGCACCTCGAGAAGCGCCTGCACGCCGAGCAGTCGGTCGTCGCAGGTGTCCACGTGGCTGCGGATCGCGAGCAGGCCCATGGAGACCGCCCAGTCGCAATAGGCGAGCGCACGCTCGACCACCGCGTCATGGGTCATCCCGGCCTTGAGCTCGCCCCAGAGCGCGATGCCTTCGAGCAGGGTGCCGGAGGCGTTGATGCGCGGCAGGCCGTAGCTGAGCGTGGCGTCCATGTGGAAATGCGGATCGACGAAGGGCGGCGCGACGAGGCAGCCGGCGAGGTCGATGGAGAGCGCCGCCTCGGCCTCGATGCGCGGGGCGATTCCGGCGATGCGGTCGCCCGCGATGGCGATGTCGGCGCGGCTGCCGTCGGGCAGGGTGCCGCCGGTCAGGAGCAGGTCGAGGCTCATCGTTCCCCCTTGCGATAGGGCACCATCAGCGCCCTGGGATAGCTCGCGCGCCGGGAGACCGCCACCAGCGCGAGGATGGAGAGGACGTAAGGAAGCATCAGGAAGACCTGGTAGGGCACGGCGTCGCCGACGACCCCTTGGAGTCGCACCTGATAGGCGTCGAAGGCACCGAAGAGGATCGCGCCGAGCAGCGCCTTGCCCGGGCGCCAGGAGCCGAAGACCACCAGCGCGATGCAGACCCAGCCGCGGCCGTTGACCATCTCGAAGAAGAAGGAATTGAAGGCCGACATGGTGAGGAAGGCGCCGCCCACCGCCATCAGCGCCGAGCCGGCGGCCACCGCGCCCATGCGGATGGCGGTGACGCTGAGGCCCTGGGCCTCGAGCGCGTCGGGGTTCTCGCCGGCGGCGCGCAGCGCGAGGCCGAGCGGGGTGCGGTAGAGCAACCAGGCCACCAGGGCCGCGGCGACGAAGGCGAGATAGGTGAAGGGCGTCTGGGCGAAGAGCGCCGGGCCGATGAGCGGCAGGTCGGAGAGCACCGGGATTTCCAGCGGCCGGAAGGCCTCGATCTTGGGCGGCGAGGTCACTTCCGGCAGTGCGAGGCGGTAGGTGTAATAGGTGAGGCTCGTGGCGAGCAGGGTGATGCCGATGCCGGTGACATGCTGCGAGAGGCCGAGCGGCACGGTGAGCAGACCGTGCAGCAGGCCGAAGGCGGCGCCGGTCAGCGCGGCGACGGCGACGCCGGTCCAGAGGTCGCCCCCGGAATAGACGGTGATCCAGCCTGCGAAGGCGCCGGCGACCATGATGCCCTCGATTCCGAGGTTGAGGACACCCGCGCGCTCGCAGATCAGCTCGCCCAGGGTGGCGAAGATCAGCGGCGAGGCGATGCGCACCGCGGCGACCCAGAAGCTGGCGGTGAAGAGGATTTCCAGCGCCGCAGCCATCAGCGCCACCTGATCCGGTAGCGGGTGAAGACGATGGCCGTGCCCATGGTCAGGAGTGCCGTCGCGGTCATCACGTCGGCGATGTAGGAGGGCACGCCCACCGCCCGGCTCATGGCGTCGGCGCCGACGAAGATGCCGGCGACGAAAATCGCGGAGGCCACCACCCCGAGCGGGTGCAGGAGCGCCAGCATCGCCACGACGATGCCGGTGTAGCCGAAGCCCGGCGAGAGATCGAGCGTGAGGTTGCCCTTGAGCCCCGAGACCTCGGAGACGCCGCCGAGTGCCGCCAGCCCGCCGGAGATGAGCGCGGTCAGGGCCAGCACGCGGTTCACGGGGATGCCCGCGAAGCGCGCCGCCGCGGCATTGTGGCCGACCGCGCGCATCTCGTAGCCGAGCACGCTGCGCGCCAGCATCAGCCAGACGGCGAGCGCGGCGAGGATGGCCACCGGGAAGCCCATGTGCAGCCGCTTGCCCTGCACCAGCCGGGGCCATTGCGCCTCGGCGACTACCCGCTGCGACTGCGGCCAGCCGAGGCCCATCGGGTCCTTCAGCGGGCCTTCGAGCAGCATGGAGACGAAGAGCAGCACGATGAAGTTCAGGAGCAGCGTGGTCACCACCTCGTCCACCCCGAAGCGGGTCTTCAAGAGCGCCGGGCCGAGCAGGAGCAGCCCGCCCGCCAGCATCGCGGCGAGCGCGATCAGCGGGACCAGCACCCAGGACGGCGCGGCGACCGCGCCGGTGCCGAGCACCACCGTCACCACCGCGCCGATGTAGAGCTGCGCCTCGGCGCCGATGTTCCAGAGCTTCGCGCGGAAGGCGACCGTCACCGCGAGCCCGGTGAATATCAGCGGCGTGGCGCGGGTGAGCGTCTCGAGCAGGGCGAATTGCGACCCCGCCGCGCCGAGGAAGACCAGCCGGAAGACGCCGAGCGGCGAAACGCCGGCCATGAGCACCAGGAGCGCGGCGAAGGCGAAGGTCGCGGCGAAGGCGGCCACGGGGTAGAGGATGGTCTGCGCCGGCGAGGCGATGCGCGGCTCAAGGCGCATGGCGGGCCTCAGGCGGCATGGTCGAAGCCGAGCCCCGCCATGCGGGCGCCGATCTCGCGGATGCTCAGTTCGCCGCGGGCGCTGGCCGGCGAGAGCCGTCCGCGCGAGATGACGTGGATGCGGTCGGAGAGCGCCATGATCTCGTCGAGGTCCTCGGAGATGAGCAGCACCGCCGCGCCCCGCGCCCGCGCCTCGAGCAGGCGGGCGTGCACATAGGCGACCGCGCCCACGTCGAGGCCGCGGGTGGGCTGGCTCGCGAGGATGATGCGCGGGGCGCCGTCGAGCGCGCGGCCGAGGATCAGCTTCTGCATGTTGCCGCCCGAGAGCAGCCGCGCCGGTGCCTCGGGCCCGGGGCATTTCACCTCGTAGTCGCGGATGACGCGCCGGGCGAAGTCGCGGGCGGCCGGGCGCTTCATCCAGCCGCGGCGGCTGAAGGCGGGGGCGCGATAGGCTTCCGCGACCAGGTTCTCGGTCACGCTCATGTCGCCGATCACGCCGACGCCGTGGCGGTCCTCGGGCACCCGCGCGATGCCGGAGGCGAGGGCTGCGCGCGGCGACCAGGCACCGGCGGCGCGGCCTTCGATCGCGAGCGTGCCCGCCTCCGGCGCCAGCGTGCCGGAGAGCACCTCGGCGAGCGCCGCCTGGCCGTTGCCCGAGACCCCGGCGATGCCGGTGATCTCGCCGCCGCGCAGCGTGAGGTCGATGGGGCCGAGGCCGCCCACGGTGACGCCCTTCATCTCGACGAGCGCCGGGCCCGGCTGCGCGGGGCCGATGTCGGGGCGCGCGATCTCGGCGCCGACCATCAGCTCCGCGAGCGCATGGCGGTCGGTCTCGGCGGTGGCGCGCTCGCCCACCAGCCGGCCGGCGCGCAGCACCAGGACCCGGTCGCTGACCGCCATGACCTCGCCGAGTTTGTGGGAGATGAAGATGATCGCCAGCCCGCGCGCGACCAGCCGCCGCAGGGTGGCGAAGAGCGCCTCCGATTCCTGCGGGGTCAGCACCGCCGTGGGCTCGTCGAGGATGAGCACCCGCGCCTCGCGGTAGAGCGCCTTGAGGATCTCGACGCGCTGGCGCTCGCCCACGGAAAGGTCGGCGATGCGGGCGGCGGGGTCGACCTCGAGGCCGAAATCCGCGCTCATCTCGCGGATCCGCTTGAGCGCCCGGCCCCGGTCGAGCCGCGGCGACCAGAGCGGCTGGGTGCCGAGCGCGATGTTCTCGAGCACGCTCATGCTGTCGGCCAGGGTGAAATGCTGGTGCACCATGGCGAGCCCGGCCGCGAGCGCGGCGCGGGTGTCGCCGGGCGGCAGGGGGCGGCCCTCGACCGCGACCCTCCCCGCATCGGCCAGGTAATGGCCGAAGAGGATGCTCATCAGCGTGGTCTTGCCCGCGCCGTTCTCGCCCAGGAGCGCCACGACCTCGCCGCGCCGGAGCGCGAAGGAGATCGCGTCATTGGCGGTCAGCGGCCCGAAGCGCTTGGTGACGCCTTCGAGCCGCAGGACGACCGGCGCGGCCGCCGCACCCGTCATTCAGCTCGACGCGGGTTCGCTGTCGTCGATCTCCACGACGAGCTCGCCCGACATGATCTGCGCCTGGCGCTCGGCCACCATGTTCATCGCCGCTTCGGGGACCTTGCCCTCGAAGGTGCCGAGCGGTGCCAGCGAGCAGCCGCCCTTGATCATGAAGGAATAGACCCCGTAGTCGGCGGCGGTGAAGCTGCCGTCCCGGACCGCGGCGATGGCCGCGTCGAGCGTCGGCTCGAAATGCCAGAGCGCCGAGGCGACGACGGTCTCGGGATAGTCGGCCTGGGTGTCGATGACGTTGCCGATCGCGAGCACGCCCCGCTCGGCAGCGGCATCGGAGACGCCGAAGCGCTCCGCGTACATCACGTCCGCGCCGTTGTCGATCATCGCGAAGGCGGTCTCCTTGGCCTTGGGCGGATCGAACCAGCTGCCGATGAAGGCCACCTGGAAGGCCGTGTCGGTCCGGGATTCGCGCACGCCGCGCATGAAGGCATGCATCAGCCGGTTGACCTCGGGGATCGGGAAGCCGCCGACCATGCCGATGCGGCCCGAGCCGGTCATCGCCCCGGCGATGATGCCGCTGAGATAGGAGGCGTCCTGGATGTAATTGTCGAAGACCGAGAAATTGGCCAGTGCCGGATCGGGCGGGAAGCTCGAGCCCATGAGATAGGCGGTATCGGGATAATCCGCCGCCACCTCGCGGGCGGCCTGCTCGACGCCGAAGACCTCGCCGATGACGAGGCCGTTGCCGGCCTCGGAATATTCCCGCATCACCCGGTCGTAGTCGGAATTCGAGACGTTCTCGGAGAAGACGTATTCGATGTCCCCGCGTTCGGCCGCGGCATTGGCGGCCTTGTGGATGCGGCTGACCCATTGCTGCTCCACCGGGACGGTATAGATCGCCGCCACCTTCAGCGGATCGGCGGCGCGCGCCCGCCGCGCGAGGAAAGGTGCCGTCAGGACCGCGCCGCCGCCGGCAAGCACGCCGCGCCGCGACCAGGCATGGGATCTCGTCGTCATCGTCGGTTTTCCCTGTTGTTTCCCTGTTGTCGGAAGTGTCCGGAATCGTTGCATCGACCCGGAGCCCGGACAAGCGGAAATCGCCGGGTTGTCCCGAATTCGCCCCGCGCGCGCCCCGGGCGCAGTCAGGCCGGGATCGGCGCGATGGTGCAGTCGAGGTTGCGCAGCAATCCGTCGCGGATGCCGTAGATCAGGCCGTGGATGCGCACCGGCGCGCCGTCTTCCCAGGCCGCGCGCATGATCGGCGTCTCGGCGACGCGCGAGACGCCGTCGCGGACGTTGATCTCGCAGAGCCGGTCGAGCCGCGCCTCGGCGCTCGGCAGGGCGTCGAGCTCCGGCGCATGCTGCACCGACAGCCGGCGGATCGGTTCAATCCAGTGGTCGACCAGCCGGTGATGCGCGTTTTCGCAGCTCGCCCGCACCCCGCCGCAGCCGTAATGGCCGCAGACGATGATATCGCGCACCCCGAGCGCCTCGACGGCGAATTCCAGTGCCGAGAGCAGGTTGAGGTCAGAGGAATGCACTACGTTGGCGACATTGCGATGCACGAAGACCTCGCCGGGATCGAGGCCGGCGACGACATTGGCCGGCACTCGGCTGTCCGAGCAGCCGATCCAGAAGAATTCCGGCGCCTGCTGGGCGGCGAGGCGCGGAAAGAGCCCGGGGTCGGTGCGGGCGATGCCCTCGGCCCAGGTGGCGTTGCGGCGGAGCAGGGCCTCGACCACGGGACATGTCCTCCTCTGCGCCCGCACGGCGGGCCTCTGGCTGGAGCGCGGCGGATCGGTGCCGCGCCATCATCGCGATTCTCGCGCGTCGGCCGGCGGCGCGCAACGGGCAAGACGGGGTCCGGGCCGAAGATACCCCGGCTGTTGCGCGGCGCCGGGGGTGGCGAGGGACGGCCGCGGGATGGTCCGGTGTCAGGGGGATGGCAGTTAAGTCCATTGTTCCCGATACGACCGTCCCGCCAACAGACGAGGGCAGCGCCCGACCCGGGCGGGAGCGAAGCGCCCGCCTGGGGGCGGGGCGGGCGCTGCCCGGCGGTGCCCGCCGGGCGGGATGGCGGCGCCTGGCGCGCCCGGAACTCAGCCTGGCGGGGTCGCGTTGCCAAATCCAATTCCGCCGTCCCGGCCAGTTGCGCCACGGGATTTTTCTCCTATGTGAACAAACGACCCTGTCGACCGGCATGGGAGAAGGGGCTTCGCGCCGGGGAGCGCAGATGTCCGACGACCGCCTGAAGTCGATCCTCGACGACCGCGATTCGGGCGCGCCGATCAGCCGGATCGTGCGCGCGATGAGCGAATGGGGCGCGCTCTCGGGCGCCGAGATCGCCCGGCGCACCGGGCTCGCGCGGTCGACGGTTTCCGTGGCGCTGTCGAAGCTGCGCGAGTCGGGCATCGTGGTGGAGCTGCCCGAGCAGGCGGAGGCGAGCAAGGGCGTCGGGCGCCCGGCGACGCCGCTGGCGCTCAACCCGGAGGCCGGCACCTGCGTGGGCGTGCACCTCGCCCTCGACGAGCTGCGCATCGCCGTGGCGGATGTCGCGCATTCCGTCATCGACGAACAAAGTGTTCCGCTCGGGCGCGACTACGCGCCCGAGGCCGCGGCCGAGGCGGCCAGATCGGCGATCGCTTCGGTCTATGCCGCCCATGGTCTCAGGCCCTCGGGCCTCCTGGGCGTGGGCATCTCGGTCTCGGGGCCGCTGCGTCCCGACGGAAGGGTGATTCGCGCCTCGATCCTGCCGCGCTGGGCGGGCGTGAACATGCGCGACGTCTTCGGCCCCGTGCTCGAGCGGCCGGTCTTCGCCGCGAACGAGAGCAATTGCGCGGCCATCGCCGAGATGACCTGGGGCGCGGCCGCGGGCGAGGACGATTTCGTGCTCTTCAAGATCGACGTGGGCCTCGGCGGCGCCATCGTGCGCGACGGCACGGTGCTGACCGGCATCGCTGGCGGCGCCGGCGAGTTCGGCCATGTCTCGATCGACCCGCAGGGGCCGCTCTGCCGCTGCGGCAATCGCGGCTGCCTCGAGCTCTATGCCGGCTTCAGCCGACCGCTGGACGAGCTCGCGCGCATCCATGGCCGGCCGCTCGGCATGGACGACACGATCCTTCTCGCCGAGCAGGGCGATGCCGTGGCGCTCCGGCTCATCGAGGACACCGGCGAGATCGCCGGCCGCGGCCTCGCCATGATCGGCAATATCCTCAACCCGCCGCTGATCCTCGTCACCGGCCGCATGGCGGTCGCCGGCGACCTCCTGCTCGCGCCGCTGGTGCGGGCCTACGAGAAGCACATCCTCATCAAGTCGCCCGACCTGCCGGCGACCCTGCGCACCCGCATCAAGCTGGGCCATTTCACCGAGAACGACGCCCTGCTCGGCGCCGTAGGTGAACCGGATGGAGAAGTCGGTGCACTTC
>ERZ795053.846-NODE-846-length-38949-cov-19.263511_pt1 | contig 38949 bp, 29 predicted proteins | sample MGYA00375137_ERZ795053 | MGnify/ENA primary metagenome ERZ795053 (study PRJEB30182, sample SAMN05720284) | activated sludge metagenome | isolation source: Anaerobic digester | place: Hong Kong | collected 2014-12-17 ... | reverse complement strand
TCCGCACGGAGATTCCGGCCTGGGCCACGGAGTTCGACGCCTGGGCCGCCGATGCCCTGGGCCGCATGGACGTGGACGCCCTGACCGACTTCCAGCAGCGCGCCCCGGCCGTGCGCCAGGCCCTGCCCACCTGGGAGCACTACGCGCCGGTGCTGGTGGCCGCGGGGGCGGCCGAGGCGGGCGTGGACGCGCCGTCGTTCCCCATCACCGGCTGGTGGATGGACAGCCCGTTCACCAAGAGGTCCGTGCAGTTCGGGTAGGCGGATGAGGACTCGCGTTCGCGGCGGCGTCTGCTAGACTCGCCGCCGTCGGACCCGCCCGTCCTCACGTCACGCCAGGAGCTATCCCATGCCCGGTGGCCTCGTCGCCCTGCTGGACGACATCTCCGTCCTCGCCCGTGCCGCCGCCGCGTCCGTGGACGACATCGGCGTGGCGGCGAGCCGCGCCGGGGTCAAGGCCGCCGGCCTGGTCATCGACGACACCGCGGTCACGCCCGCCTACGTCACCGGGCTCGCGCCTGCGCGCGAGCTGCCCATCATCGCCGCCATCACCAAGGGCAGCCTGCGCAACAAGCTGCTCATCGTCCTGCCGGCGGCGCTGCTGCTCAGCGAGTTCGCGCCGTGGGTCATCACGCCGCTGCTCATGCTGGGCGGCTGCTATCTCTCGTTCGAGGGCGCCGAGAAGATCCTGGAGCTGCTGGGCGGCGCCGCGCACGGGCCCACCCTGGCCGACCCCATCCGGGACCAGGCCGCCTTCGAGAAGAAGCGCATCGCCGGCGCCGTGCGCACGGACCTCATCCTCTCCGGCGAGATCATGGTCATCACCCTGAACGAGGTGGCTCACGAGACGCTGCTGGTGCGCGCGGGCGTGCTGGCGCTGGTGGGCGTGGCGGTCACCCTGGGCGTGTACGGAGTGGTGGGCCTCATCGTGAAGATGGACGACGTGGGCCTGGCCCTGGCGCGGCGGCCGCGGGCCGCGGTCCGGCGCGTGGGCCGCGCGTTGGTGGCCGGGATGCCGCACCTGCTGACGGTGCTGTCCACGGTGGGCACGGCGGCCATGCTCTGGGTGGGGGGCGGCATCCTGCTGCACGGCGCCCACGAGCTGGGCTGGCACGCGCCGGACGATCTGGTGCAGCGCCTGCATCACGCCGCGTCCCACGCGGCGGGCGGCTTCCTGGGCTGGCTGAGCGAAGCCGCGGCCGCGGCGGCGGTGGGTCTGGCCGCGGGCTCCGTGCTGGTGGGACTCATGCACGCGGTGGTCCGCCGGGGCCACGATCCGGCGGCGCATTGAGACGCATCGTCGTCACGGGAATTCCGGAGGTGCTCATGGTGTCGCGCCTGCTCTTCTCGATCCTGCTGCTCGCCGCGCTGCCCGTCGGCGCCCAATCCCTCTTCGTGCCGGAAGGCCACACCGCGCCGTACCTGGGGGCGGGCTGGTTCACCGACGGCGAGCTCCACGGGGCGATGGCGGAGGTCGGCGTGATGCTCCAGGGCAAGGCCGACGCCGGACTGCAGGTCACGCGCGAGGACCTGGGCAACGGGCGGCACGCCACCCTCTGGTCGCCGGGCGTGCGGCTGCACGTGTCGCGACCCAGGCCCGAGTCGCTGGTGGGATTCTCGGTGGAGGCGTCGTTGACCATGGGCCGGATCGGCTACGACGACGAGCCCGGCAACCACGCCGTCGTCAAGGGCGCCGGCGCGGCCGCGCGGCTGGCGGTGGTGCCCCGGAGCTGGCTGGGCGACGGGTACGTCTATCTGGCACTGGGCGCGCAGACCATCACGGTGGGCAGCGCCACGGGCGACGCGTACCCCGTGGCCTTCGGCGTGGCGCGCCGGATCGCCCGCGAGCTGCTGGCCGACGCGCGCTTCACGTCCGCCGACGGCGAGCACCGCTATCTGCTGGGGGCGTTGCTGGTGTTCTAGGCCGCCGGATCGGCGGCGCGTGGACGGGCGGGCTCCGGACGCGTGAGGACCCAGACCGCCACGGCGGTAAGGGCCGCGCCCAGCACCGCCAGCGGCGCCGGCCGCGCGCCGATGGCCAGCGCGGCGACCCCGAAGCCCACCGCCATCCCCGACAAAGCCGCGCGCTTCACCGCGCCGCTCGCCTCGCCCCGCTCCAGCAGATCGGCCAGGGCCGGCCCCACGGCGGGATGGCGGTACAGCCGGTCGCGCAGCTCGGGCCGCGACCGCGCGAAGCACCACGCGGCCGCCAGCCAGAACACCGTGGTGGGCAGCAGGGGCACCACGAGCCCCACCGCGCCGACGGCCAGGGCCGCCCACCCCACGGTCTGCAGTCCGATCCTACGCACGAACGGCGGCTCCTTCCCGATCGATCAGCGCAGCAGCGTGAAGCGCTGCGTGGTCTCCCGCTCCGGCGTCCGCAGCCGGGCGATGTACACGCCCTGGGACACGTCCGTACCGCCCTCGTCCTTGCCGTCCCACACGGCCACGTCGCCGCCGCTCTTGGTCCAGCCGCGGTGCAGCTCGCGCACGCGGTGGCCGCGCAGGTCGAACAGGGTGAGCGAGGCGTCGCTGTCCGACGGCAGCGTGAAGCGGAACTCCGTGGGCCCCTGCGAGGGGTTGGGCGTGGAGCTCAGCAGGAGGCCCTGGCCCAGCATGGTCTCGGCGGACGCGGCCAGCGGGTTCCAGGTGTAGGTGGCCGTGGTGCCGTGCTCCAGGTCCTCGATCCGGATCTGCGCGTAGTTGAAGGAGTAGGTCACGCTGGACCCGCCCACGGACGCCGATTCCGTCACGGTCATGAGCCGCGGGCTCTGCAGGATGTAGCGGTAGACCGGGATCGAGAGGCCGTCGAACCGGGTCTCCGCCACGTCCATGGTGAACGCGTCGAAGAGCATCTGGGAGGCCTGGGCCTGGAACAGGGGCACCGTGGCGCGGTCGAAACCCGTGGTGATGGACAGGGGGCTGGTCTGGGCGGGGCCGGCGGGCATCCCGTTGCTGCCGTAAGGGATGACCACCTGGTGGCTGAAGGCGAAGACCTCGATGGTCTCCTCGTACGGCTGGGTGGTCACGTCGCCGCGGATGATCTGGCCGCCGGAGTTCTCGATCTCCAGGTAGATGCCCGATTGGGCGGCGGCGGTGGCGGCCAGGCCCAGGGCCAGGATCAGGGACAGGACGGCGGCACGATGCGGGCGGACGCGCAGGATGGTCATGGCTGCTCCAGGGGATGAGGTGGCGCTGAGCGGGCGGTTGCCGCTCGAAACAGGACCGATTATCTCACGAATACTGGGCGCGCGTCTACGGGTCACGGACGACGGGGTTCGTCGTCCTCGGTCACGGCGTATTCCTTGAGGTGGGCCAGATCGATGAACTCCAGGGCCAGGATGTGGGTGGCCTCCAGGACCACGGGCGGGGCCATGCCGGCCTCCAGGGCCTGCTGCCAGCGCTCGGCGCAGAGGCACCAGCGGTCGCCGGGCTCCACGCCGTCGAATCCGAACTCGGGCCGCGGGGTGGAGAGGTCGTTGCCCACGGCGCGGCTGTACGCCAGGAACTCGGCCGTGGCCTGCACGCAGACCAGGTGGTGGCCCAGGTCGTCCTGGCCGGTCTCGCAGGAGCCTGTGCGGTAGAAGCCGGTGAGCGGGCGACGGCTGCATTCCTGCAGCTCGGTGCCGAGGACGTTCAGGGCCTTGGAGGTCATGGCGCGTCTTTCGTGGTTGGGGCGGAGCCGGCGGACGTCGGCGACAGGATAGTCTCGAATGCGTCCGGGTGCCGCCTCCCTCCCAGCCGGGAACGAGAAGGGGCGCCCTTGAGGGCGCCCCGAGACGAATCCTGGTCATCGTGGTCCGGGCCTACTCGAAGAGCACCTTCATCTGCCCGCGCGCCTCGCCGCGGTGGCGCATGGGATCGCCGCCGTAGCCCAGGGCGAGCCAGTCCATGCGGCCGCCCTCGCCGTGGCAGTCCACGCAGCGCAGGGCCATCTCCTTGGGGGCCACCATGTGGTTGAGCTTCCACCAGGCCTCGGTCTCCACGAAGCCCACCTGGCCGCTGAACTCCTGGTCCACGCTGGCCATGCCCTGACGCACGGCCTCGTTCCAGTCGAAGGTCTTCCAGTAGCCGGTCTTGCCGAAGAGCTTGGGCACGGCCAGCACGTTGCGGCCGGCGTCGAAGGGCTGCACGGCGCGCATGACCTTGAAGGGATAGATCTTGGCCCGGGCGTCCTCGCGGTCGCCCTGGGGCCAGTTGAGGCGGTTCACCTGGCCGGGCGTCACGGGATCGCCCAGCAGATACTGGCCGCTGCGGCCGTCGTACCAGGCGTAGGCGGGCGCCACGTCCTTCCCCCAGCCGAAGTCGCCCTTCTTCTTGTCGAAGTCCGGCATGCCGTACTGGTCCGTGCCGGGCGTGCGGTCCTGGCCGGCGGTGCGCCAGTCCCACCACATCTTGGTGGGCGCGGAGCGGGCGTAGAGGGGGATGTGACAGGTCTGGCAGGCCACGGCGCCGGCGTGCCAGTTCAGCACGCGGCGGTCGTGGAGGTCGGCGTCGTGGCAGGAGGTGCACTCCAGGTGGTTGGCGCCGCCGGGGGAGGCGAACATGGCGTTGCCCCGGATGTCGTGGGACTCGGTGGTGTGGCACTCCTGGCAGGCGAAGTCGGCGCCGTCGCGGCTCATGTGCACGTCGAGCTCGCGGGACGGATCGATCAGGGCCTTCTCCATGTCGCCGTGCTTCACGTTGTTGCCGCCGCCGCCGGAGAAGTGGCAGGCGCCGCAGTTGGCGCGGCCGGGCGTGCCCACGGAACGGGCCACGGCCTCCAGGTCCGCCGGCTGCCACGTCTTGCCCTCCCACTCCGTGGGTTCGTAGACGGGATGGCCCGCCCCGGTGGGGAACTTGCGGTAGGTGCCGGTGCCGTCGTGGCAGACCAGGCAGTCCACCTTGGTGGCGTCGGTGAAGTCGAAGGTGCCGTCGGTCCAGCCGTAGCCGGCGTGGCAGCTGGTGCAGCGGGGCCAGTTGGAATCCACGGCGATGCAGAAGTTGTTGATGGTGTTCTTCTTGCCCAGGGGCACGCGGCCCTTGCCCACCACGTCCTGCATGGGGAGCCACGTCCAGTGCGACGTCTGCATGACGTCGTGGGCGGCGTCCTCGTGGCAGTCCAGGCAGGCGGCGGTGACGGACGGGCCGTCGGGGAAGGGGCCGCTCAGATCCTGATGCTCCTCCACGGCGGCGGCGGCCAGGACGGCCGCGCCCAGGACGGCGAGGATGACGGTGGTGCGGATGACGCTGCGCATGGGACGGCCTCCGGTCGCTGGGGCTGGTCTCCGAGGGGGGGGCGCCTCCGGAAAGGCGCGCTCTCCCGACCAACTAGGGGTGCGACCGTTGCGCGATCAAGATATTCATTGGATTTTTAGAGGCTATATCATGTTGTCGCACTAGGAGTTAGCGGATGCCGCCGGTCCCCGTCGACGCTCCCGCCACCCGTGCACGCCCGTGTACGCCGCCGGGATCACCACCAGCGTGATCAGCGTGGAGACGGTCATGCCGCCCACCACCGCCCGCGCCAGGGCGGCCTGGATCTCGGCGCCGGCGCCGGCGCCGATGGCCAGGGGCAGCATGCCCAGCACCGTGGTGGCCGTGGTCATGAGGATGGGCCGCAGCCGCAGCCGCGCCGACTCGATCACGGCCCGCTCCACGGGCAGCCCCTCTTCGCGCCGCTTCAGGTTCACGTAGTCCACCAGCACGATGGCGTTGTTCACCACGATGCCGATGAGCATGACGATCCCCATGAGGCTCTGCACGTTCAGCGTGGTGCCGGTGAGCAGCAGCGTGGGCACCACGCCGATGAGCGCCAGCGGCACCGACGTCATCACGATCACCGGGTCCAGGAAGCGTTCGAACTGCGCCGCCATCACCATGTAGATCAGCACCACGGCCATGAGGATGGAGAGGGTGAAGTCGCGCGAGGCCTTCTGCTGCTCCTCGTACTCGCCGCCGAAGAGCAGGGAGAAGTCGGCGGGCAGGGGGAAGTCGCGCAGGCGGGCGCGCAGGTCCTCGATCACGTCGCCCAGGGCGGCGCCGGCGTCCAGGTTGGCGGTGATGTAGGTCACGCGCTGGCCGTCCACGCGCTCGATGGTGGTGGGGCTGCGCCGACGCTCCGCGTGCACCACCGCCGACACCGGCAGCACGCCGCCGTCCGGCGTGCTCACCGACACGGCGCCCAGATCCAGGGACGTGAGACGGTCCTCCGGCTGCAGGCGCACCACGATGGGGAACTCGTCGCCGCCCTCGCGGAACACGCCGGCGCGCACGCCGCCCACGTTGGCCTGGATGGTGCCGGCGATCTCGGACACGCTCAGGCCCAGCCGCGCGATCTTCTCGCGGTCGATGACCATGTTCTGCTCCGGCCGCCCCTCGCGCCGGCTCACGTTCACGTCGCGGATCTGCGGAACGCCCTCCATGACCGTCTTCAGGTCCTGGGCCACGCGGTCGGCCAGGTCCAGGTCGTAGCCGCGCAGCTCGATCTGCACGGCCGCGTCGCCGCCGGAGCCGAAGAGCCGCCGCAGCATCCACAGGCCGGACTGGGCGCGCACGCGGATCTCCGCGCCGGGGATGAGGCCGGCCGTCTCGCGCCGCAGCCGCTCGGCCAGCTCGAAGCTGTCGGTGTCGCGCTGTCCGGCGCCGCGCAGGGCCAGCTCCACCTCGGCGTCGCCGTTGCGGATCTCCACCGACACGTGCTTCACGTCGTCCATGGGAGCGGCGGCGCGGACCAGCCGCTCCAGCTCGTGCAGCGACTCGTTGACCACGGCGATGTTGGTGCCCTGGGCCATTTCCAGCGAGAGGGAGATCTCGTCGGCGTCGGTCTGGGGCGCCAGCTCCACGGGGATGCGCGGCCACAGCAGCACCGCGCCGGCCAGCAGCAGGCCCGTGGTCAGGAAGATGAGCGGACGCCGCCGCAGCAGGCGCGCGAGCAGATCGGCGTAGCCGTCCTCCAGGCGGCGGAACCAGCGGCCGAAGCCCGCCAGGGGCCCGCCCGCGCCGGCGCCGTCGGGCCGCACGCTCAGGTAGCGGGCGGCCAGCATGGGGACCAGCGTCAGCGCCACCAGCAGCGAGCAGAGCAGGGCGAAGACCACCACCAGCGCCAGCTCCTGGAAGAGCATGCCCGACACCGTGTGCATGAACGCCACCGGCAGGAAGATCACCAGCGTGGTCAGGGTGGAGGCCACGATGGCGCCTCCCACCTGCGACGTGCCCGTCAGCGCGCTCTCGCGCAGGCTGCGTCCGCCCTCGCGCAGGCGCACCACGTTGTCCAGCACCACGATGGCGTTGTCCACGATCAGCCCGATGCCCAGCGCCAGGCCGCCGAAGCTCATCTGGTTCAGGGTGAAGCGGTTGAAGTACAGCAGCCCGAAGGTGGCGATGAGCGAGATGGGGATGGACAGCGCGATGATGAACGTGGACGACCCGTTGCGCAGGAAGAGGTAGAGGATGAACACGGCCAGCAGCCCGCCCCACACCGCCGACTGCTGCACGCTGGCGATGGAGTCCTTGATGAACGCGCTCTGGTCCACGATGAGCATGAGCTCGATGTCGTCGCGCTCGGCGTTGATGCGCTCCATGACCCGCTGGGCCTCCCGCGCCACCTCCACCGTGTTGGCGCCCGACTGCTTGCGCACGCCCATGCGCACCATGGGCAGGCCGTCCACCTGCACCAGGCGGTTCACGTCCTCGACGCCGTCCACCACCCGGGCCACGTCGCCCACGCGGATGGGACGGCCGTCCACCACGGTGATCACGGTGGCGGCGATCTCCTCCAGGCTGCGGTACTCGCCCTGGGTGCGCACGTAGAGGTCGCGCGTGCCCTCGCGCATGTCGCCGCCGGGCAGGGTCACGTTCTCGCGGGCCAGGGCGCGCTGCACGTCCAGGGCGGAGAGGCGGCTGCTCGCCAGGCGGTCGCGCAGGATCTGCACCTGCACCTCGCGGTACACGCCGCCCCACACGTCCACGGAGCCCGCGCCCGGGATCTGCTCGAAGCGCTGGGCGATCTCCCGTTCCAGGATGCGGGTCATCTCCTCCATGCCCAGCGGCGAGCGGGCGCCGATGATGGCCACGGGGAAGTTGTCGGGATCGAACTTCCAGAGCCGCGGCGATTCCACCTCCGGCGGCAGGTCGTCGCGGATGCGGTCCAGGGCGGCGCGCACGTCGTTGGCGGCCTCGTCGATGTTGGTGCCCTGGGCGAACTCCAGGGTCACGCGGCTCATGCCCTCCTCGGACACCGAGCGCATGGACTCCACGTTGGGCACGCCGGCCAGGGCGTTCTCCACCCGGTCCGTCACGATGCGTTCGATCTCCTCCGGACCCACGTTGGGGTAGTTGGTGCGCACGGTGAGCTGGGGCCATTCGATGGGCGGCAGCAGGTCCACGGGCAGGAAGCGGAAGCCCATGATCCCCACCACGACGATGATCAGGAAGACCATGGCCGTGGCGATGGGCCGGTCCACGGCGACGCCGGTGATCCTCATGGCGTGACCGTCCCGGCGGCGTCGGCCGCAGCGCGGCGCTCGTTGAGGGCGCGCATGAGGTCCTCGCGCTGGAGGGTCTGCAGGCGGTCCACGCGGGCGCGGTCCACGGGCCGCACGCGGGCCTGGGCCTCCTGGGCGGTCAGCAGGTTCTGGCCCAGGCTCACCACCCAGGCGTCGGCGGGCAGGGGCCGCACGGCGGCCTCCATGCGGCCCTCCGCCACGATCTCCACGGGTACGAAGCGGAAGGTCACGGGGCCCAGCAGGGCGCCGTCGGCGCCCGCGGTCTCCGCGCCCGCGGGGGGCAGGTCCTCCGCCGCCACGTACACGCCGGTCTGCGCCAGCACGGGATGCTCGTACACCGCGCTCAGCGGCACCAGGGTGGCGCGCTGGCTCTCACCGGTGAAGACGTCCACGGCCACGAACATGCCGGGCTTGAGCCGCAGGTCCGGGTTGGCCAGGTCGATCTCGGCCTCGGTGGTGTGGGAGACCGGGTGCAGGAAGGGGGAGATGCGCGCCAGGGGGGCCTCCAGGGCCGTGCCGGGCAGCAGGATCTCGGTGCGCTGGCCCACGTCCACGTCGGCGAGCATGCGGTCCGTGAGGATGACCTGGACCCGCACGGAGTCCAGGCGGCCCACCGTCAGCAGGCGCGTGGAGGGGGCGGCCAGCAGGCCGGGCTCGGCGGCGCGGTTGCCCACGTGGCCGTCTCCGGGGGCGCGCACCACGGTGCGGGCCAGGTCCGCGCGGGCCTCGGCGGCGGCGGCGCGCGACTGGTCGGCGCGGGCGGCGGCCAGTTCCACGTCGGCCTCGGCGGTCTCGGCGGCGGCCTGGGCGGCCTCCAGCTCGGCGGCGCTGGCCAGCTCGCCGTCGGCCAGGGTGCGCAGGCGGGCCAGATCGGCGCGGGCCTCGCGGGCCAGGGCCTCCGCCCGCCGCTGCTGGGCCTCGGCGATGCGCAGCGCGGCCTCGGCCTGCGTCAGTCGCGTGCGGAAGTCGGCGTCGCGCAGGCGCACCAGGGGCTGGCCGGCGCGCACGGCGTCGCCGTCGCGCACCAGGACCTCGGCCACCACGGCGGTGATCTCGGGGTGCACGTCCACCTGACCGACGGCGCGCACCACGCCGCTGAGGCGCTGGGTGAGCGGCAGGGTGCCGGCGCGGGTCTGCACGGCCTCCACGGCGGGGATCAGCGTGCCGGGGCCGGAGCCCTTGGCGACGTCGGCTTCGCCGCCGCAGCCCTGCAGGAGCAGGGCGAGGCCCACGGCGAGCACGGCGGCGGGAAGCGGGGGGACGCAGGGGTGGAGGCGCGGGCTGGGAGTCCGTGTCATGGCCGTCCGTCATTCGTCGGGGTCGCGGGCCGAAGGGGTCGCGTGATCCGGCACAGATTACTGGGACGGACGGGGGGCGGCCACCGGAATCGGACGGGCCGCCGCCTACTCCCGCCGCAGCGCGTCGATGGGATCCAGCCGCGCCGCCCGCAGCGCCGGCACGTACCCGAACACCACGCCCACCAGGGCCGAGAACAGGAACGCCACCGCCACGATGCGTCCGTTGAACAGGAACGGCACGCCCAGCGCCCCGGTGGCCCACACCGACACGCCCAGCGCCGCCGCGATGCCGATCAGCCCCCCCAGCGACGACAGCACCACCGACTCCACCAGGAACTGCGTCAGCACGTCGCGCTCCAGCGCGCCGATGGCCAGGCGGATGCCGATCTCCCGCGTCCGCTCCGTCACGGACACCAGCATGATGTTCATGATGCCGATGCCGCCCACCAGCAGGCTCACCGCCGCCACCGCGCTCAGCAGCGTGGTGAGCAGCTGCGTGGTGCCGGTCAGCATGGCGGCGATCTCCTTGGTGTCCATGATGCTGAAGTCGTTCTCCGCGTTGGACGCCAGGCGCCGCACGTCGCGCAGCACAGCGGTGATCTCCTCCGTCACGCGCTCCGTGTCGGCGCCGTCGCGCACCGAGAGCTGGAACATGCTCACGTCGCGGTTGCCGGCGATGCGGCGCTGGTAGGTGGCCAGGGGCACGATCACCACGTCGTCCTGGTCGCGGCCCATGGTGTTCTGGCCCTTGGCCTCCAGCAGGCCGATCACCTCGCAGGCGAGGTTCTCCAGGCGGAGACGCTGGCCGATGGGGTCGTCGTCGCCGAAAAGCGACGTGGCGGTGGTCCGGCCGATGACGGCCACGGCTCCGCCCGCGCGCATCTCGCCGTCGCTGAAGACGCGGCCGGCGGCGAGTTTGCGGTTGGTGATGTCCAGGTAGTCGGCGGTGGTGCCGGTGACCTCCGTGGACCAGTTCCGGTTGCCGAACACCGCCTGCATGCCCTTGCCCGCCACCGGCGCGATGGCGGCCACGTCGGGAACCTGGGCCAGGATGGCGGCGCCGTCGCTCTCGGCGAAGGGCTTGGCGCCGTCGGAACGGCCGGGCCCCAGGCGCTGGCCGGGCCGCACCATCATGAGGTTGCTGCCCATGCTCGCGATGCCGTCGCGCACCTGCGCGGTGGCGCCTTCGCCCAGGGTCACCATGATGATCACCGCCGCCACGCCGATCACGATGCCCAGGATGGTCAGGAAGCTGCGCATCAGGTTGCGGCGGATGGCGCGCAGGGCCAGGGTCAGCGAGGAGCGGAACATCATGACGCGGCTCCGTTCACGGCGTCGTCGGCCACCAGGCCGTCGACGAAGTGGAGGGTGCGGCGGGCGTACGCGGCCATGTCCGGCTCGTGCGTGACCATGACCACGGTGAGGCCGCGGTCGCGGTTCAGCCCGCCCAGGAACTCCATGAACTCGTGGGACCGCGCGGTGTCCAGGTTGCCGGTGGGCTCGTCGGCGAAGAGCACCAGCGGCTCCGAGACGATGGCCCGCGCGATGGCCACGCGCTGCTGCTGGCCGCCGGACAGCTCGTTGGGCATGTGGCCGCGGCGGTCGGCCAGGCCCACGGTCTCCAGGGCCGCCAGCGCCCGCGCGCGCCGCTCGGCCGCGCCCACGCCGCGGTACAGCAGGGGCAGCTCCACGTTCTCCAGGGCCGACGTGCGGCTCAGCAGGTTGAAGCCCTGGAATACGAACCCCAGGAAGTGGCGCCGCAGCAGCGTGCGCCGGTCGCGGGCCAGGCGCGTCACCTCCACGTCGCGGAAGCGGTACGAGCCCGCGGACGGGGTGTCCAGGCAGCCCAGGATGTTCATGCAGGTGGACTTGCCCGAGCCGCTTGGGCCCATGACCGCCAGGAAGTCGCCCGGGGCGATGTCCAGGTCGATGCCGCGCAGGGCGTGCACCGCGGCCTGGCCCTCGCCGTAGGTCCGCGTCACCCCGCGCAGCTCGATCACGTTGCCCGTGCGCGCGTCCATCAGCGGCCTCCGGCGCCCGTCGTGCCCGTGAGCAGCTCCACGCCGGCCTCCAGATCGCCGGACACGAGCTCCGCGTAGCCGCCCGACGTGGCGCCGATCTCCACGGGGATCGGCTCGGGACGCCCGTCGCGCAGGACCCAGACCTGCTGGCGCGGGCCGGCGGGGGCGTCCTGGGGCCGCTGGTTGCGGTCGTCGCGGCGCGGCGGCCCGGGCAGCAGGTCGTTGATGAGGCTGCCCTTCTCCTGAGGCGGCGGCGCCGGGCCGTCGGTGGGCTGGAAGCGCAGGGCGGCGCGCGGGATCAGCACGGCGTCCTCCACGCTCAGCACCGTGATGTCGGCGGTGGCGGTCATGCCCGGCCGCAGGGAGAGGTCGGCGTTGTCCACGCTGATCACGGTCTCGTAGGTCACCACGCCCGACGAGGTGGAGGGGGCGTAGCGCACCTCGGTGATGACGCCGTCGAAGGTGCGCTCCGGGTACGCGGCCACGGTGAAGCTCACGTCCTGCCCCTCGCGCACCTGGCCGATGTCGGCCTCGTCCACGTCCACGTGCAGGTCCATGCGGCGCAGGTCCACGGCCAGGGTGAAGAGCACCGGCGCGGTGAACGACGCGGCCACGGTCTGACCCGGCTCGATGTCGCGCGAGAGCACCACGCCGTCGATGGGCGAGGTGATCACGCTCTTGGTCATGTCGGTGAGGTTGCCGTCCAGGCCGGCCCGGGCCTGGGCCACGGCGGCGTCGGCGGCGGCCTTGTCGGCCTGGGCGCGGTCCAGCGCGGCCACGGCGGCGTCGAGCTCCGTGCGCGACGGGGCCTTGTGCCCGCTGGCCTCCCACACCGTGCGGAGCTGCTCCAGCTTGCGACCGGCTTCGGTGACGGTGGCCTCCGCCTGCCGCACCTTGGCCTGGGCCGAGGCGAGCGCGGCGCGCGACTGGGTGACCTGGGCCTCCAGCTTGGAGGTGTCCAGGCGCACCAGCACCTGCCCCACGGTCACACGGTCGTTGAAGTCGGCCTCCACGGTCTCCACGATGCCCGACAGCTCGCTGCCCACCTCCACCTCGTCGGTGGGTTCCAGCGTACCGGTGGCGGACACGGTCACGGACAGGCCGCCGCGCACGGTGGGCGCGGTGACGTAGGCGGGCGCGGCCTCGCCGCCGCGCGTCGCGAAGCGGACCGCGGCCAGGATCAGCAGCAGCAGGACGGCGGCGGCGGCGAGGCGGCGCCAGGGCAGGCGGCGGCCGGAGCCGGCGGTCTCGTTCAGGACGGCGGCCACGTCGGCCGTGGTCAGGGTGTCGGTCTTCATGACGATGCTCCCGTTCGCAGCGGGGCGGTCGCGTCGGCCCCTGTGGGCCAACCGCCGCCGAGGGCCTTGTACAGCCGGATGACGTCGGTGGTGACGGCGGCCTCGCTCTGCACGAGCTGGCCGTCCAGGGACAGCAGGGTGCGCTGGGCGTCCAGCGTGGACGTGAAGTCCACCAGGCCCGCCGCGTACTGCTCCGCCGCGAGCTCCGCGGCCAGGGCGGCGGCGGCGCGGGCCTCGCGCAGCTGCGTCAGGCGCTCCTCCTCGCGCGCGGCGGCGACCAGGGCGTCCTCGGCCTCCTGCAGGGCGGCCAGCACGGCGGCCTCGTAGGCGATCAGGGCCTGCTCCTGCTGCTCGGTGCGCACCGCCACCGCCGCGTTCAGCGCGCCGTTGCGGAACAGCGGCAGGCTGAGGGCGGCGCCCACGGATCCTGCGGGGTCGCCTTGGAAGAGGTCGGAGAGCACGCCGGCGGCCCAGCCCAAGGTGCCGCTCAGGCTCAGGCCGGGGTAGAGCTCGGCCTTGGCCGCGCCCGTGCGGGCGGTCTGGGCGGCCAGGGTGCGTTCGGCCGCGCGCACGTCGGGGCGGCGGCGCAGCAGGTCCGCGGGGGCGCCCACGGCCAGGGTGGTGGAGAGGGACGGCACCGGAGCCGGGTCGGCCAGCGTGGCGTGCAGGGCGCCGGGCTGCTCGCCCAGCAGCACCGCCAGGGCGTTCCACGTCTGCTCCAGGCTCTGCTCCAGGGACGGGATCTGGGCGCGGGTGGCGGCGACGCTGCTGCGGGCCTGGGCCACGGCCAGGTCGTCGTCCAGTCCGGCTTCGCGCCGCCACTGCACGATCCGCAGGCTCTCCTCCTGGGCAGCCAGGTTCTCTTGGGCCACGCGGAGCTGGGTCTGCAGCGACCGCGCCTCCACGTAGTCCAGGGCCACCTCGGCCACCAGGGACACCAGCACGTCCTGCAGGGTGGCCTCGGCGGCCTCCACGTCGGCGTCGGCGGCTTCCACGGAACGTTTGCGGCCGCCGAAGAGGTCCAGCTCCCACGACGCGTCCAGCGACGCGCTCCAGGTGGTGCGGTCCGGATCCTCGCCCGCGGTGCGTCGCGTCGCGGCGCCGGCGTCCAGCGAAGGGAGATCGCCGGATCCCGACGCCTGCCGCTGAGCGCGGGCCTCGCGCACGCGGGAACGGGCCGTGGCGGCGTCCAGGTTGCCGGCGGCGGCGCGGGCGACGAGGTCGTCCAGCAGGGGATCGTCCAGATGCGTCCACCAGGCGGCCAGGTCCGCGGCGTCCGCAGCGGCGCCGGCGGGCAGGTCGGAGGTCCAGGCGGCGGCCGTCTCAGAGACGGGAGGGCGGTACGCGGGGCCCACGGCGCAACCGTTCAGCAGCAGGAGCATGGCCGTGGGGGCCAGGAGTCGTGTCGAAGGCATGGGGGCGTCCTTTCTCGGGGGGCTCGCGAGAGAAGAACGCGGGAGGGCGCGGTTTCCTGTTGGGAAGTTGCGAAGGATCTCGAAAAGTCAGGCGTCGGCGTAGGCCACCCCATAGATGGCGCGCAGCGCGTCCATGGTCTCCATCACCGCCACGGTGTCCGCCAGGGGCATCCCGTCCGATTCGAGGCGCCCCGTGCGCACCAGCTCCGCGAAGGCGGCGGCCATGGGAGCGTAGCCCTCGCCGGGGCGGGGGAAGTCGTGGGTGGTCGGGGTCCCGTCCGCCGGCTGCACGCTCACCCGCGAGGCGCCCCACCACGGCGCGTGCAGCACCAGGCTGCCGCCGTCGCAGAGGATGCTGGCCCGGCAGGGAGTCGCCACGCGGAACGACTGGAGGGCGGACGTCACGCGTCCGCCGGCGTGGGTCAGGGCCACCGTGGAGCTCTCGTCCACGCCGGTGGCGCCCAGGGCCGCCGTGCCGCCGACGGCCGTGGGCGCGCCGAACAGCAGGTGCCCCAGCGAGACCGCGTACACGCCCAGGTCCAGCAGGGCGCCGCCGCCCAGGGCGGGGTCGAAGAGGCGGCTGGCGGGATCGAACGGGACGCGGAAGCCGAAGTCGGCCACCAGGGCGCGCGCTTCGCCCAGCCGTCCCGAGGCGATGGTCTCCAGCACGAACCGCGTGCTGGGCAGGAAGCGCGTCCACATGGCCTCCATGAGCGGCAGGCCGTGCGCGGCGGCGGCGTGGACCATGCGCCGGGCCTGGCCCGCGCTCAGGGCGAAGGCCTTTTCGCAGAGCGCGGGCTTGCCGGCGTCCAGGGCCAGCAGGGTGTCGCGCAGGTGGAAGGCGTGGGGCGTGGCCACGTACACGGCGTCCACGTCCGGGTCCGCCGCGAGCTGGGCGTAGCTCCCGTGGGCGCGGGCCGCCGCGTGCGTCGCGGCGAAGGCGGCGGCCGATTCCGGCGTGCGCGAGCCCACGGCATGCAGCACGGAGCCCTCCGTCTCCGTCAACGCGCGCGCGAAGGCGCCGGCGATGGCGCCCGTGCCCAGGATGCCCCAGCGGATGGTGCGCGGCTCCGTCACGGCGTCACCCGCACCGTCTGCACCGCGTTGGCCGGGATCTCGATCCGCGCCGTGCGGTCCCCCAGGCGCAGCCCGTACATCACGGGCCGCGCCGTGGTGTTGAGCACCTGCACGGCCAGGCGGCCGTCGGGAGCGCGCACGGCGCAGGCGTGGAGGTCGTCGGCGCCCAGGTCGGCGCGGTCCAGGCGCGTGGCCACGGCGCGGTCGCCGGGGCGGATGCTGCGGCTGAGCTGCAGGAGCACGTGGAAGACGGGGGTCTCGTAGACCTGGCCCGTGGCCGTGTCGATCATGATGGGCGCGCCGCAGAAGTTGCCCACGTGGTTGGGGCCGCCGTGGCGGTCCAGCACCGCGTTCCAATCGATCCAGCCTTCGAGCCAATGATCCAGTCCCACGATGATGTCCCGCGCGTAGCGGTGCACCGGCACGTAGGCCGGGTGGTCCGCGGCGCCGGGCCCGGCCCACTCCGCGGTGTAGGCCCAGTCCGTGGCGTTGGGGCCCCACCAGAAGGCGTCGTTCATGAACCAGCCCTCCTCCTGGTAGCCGTCAGGGTCGCGGATGCCTCCGGGCGCGGCCACGCCCAGGTTGTCGATGCAGCCTTCGGTGTGGAGGATGCCGAACTCGGGGAAGCGCGCGTGCACGCGCTCGAAGGCGTCCTCGAACACCTTCTCCGTGCCTGAGTACCAGTGCACGGCGATGCCCGTCACGTCGCCGCGGGAGCGCGGGTCGCCCAGGATGGCGTCGGCCCAGTCCTCCAGGCCGTCGCGGTTCTGGTCGTACACGTAGATCGCCATGTCGTGGCCGGCGCGGCGTAGGCGCGGGCCCAGCAGGTCCTGCACGAACGTCTTCTGGCCGCCCGGCGTCATGTGCATGCTCTCCCAGTAGCCGCCGTTGCCGTGGGGCTCGTTGACCGGCGTGAGGGCCCAGAGCGGCGCGCCGGCGGCGGCGAAGGCGTCCACCGCGCGCACCAGGTAGTCGGCGTAGGTGGCGCGGTGCTCCGGCAGGAGCGCGCCGCCGGTGCCCACCCAGCCGTTGGTCGCATCGCCCGGGATGGACCACGTGCCGATGTCCTTCATCCACGGCGGCGCCGTCCACGCCGAACCCACCACGCGCAGGGGCGCGCCGCCGGCGGCGTGGGACTCGCGCAGCATGGGGAGCAGGTCGTAGGCGGGGGCGCGCAGGCCGGGGTGCGCGGCGGGGTCGAAGCCGGCGCTGTCCGGGGCCAGGGTGAAGGCGGCCAGGGGATCGTCGCCGGGGGCGGGGACGTCGGCGTAGGAGTACTTCCCCTCCACGCTGAAATCGCAGGCGCCCAGGTGGGTGCGGGCCAGGGGGAAATCGGCTCCGTCGGGCCCGAAGAGGCGGGCGATCACGCCGCGCCGCCGCGCGGGCTCGAGGTGGGCCAGCACGAAGGCGGACGACTCGGTGACGGAGGTGCCGAGACCCAGGACCGTCTGCTTGAGGACGTTCGGGTCCACGGTGAGCAGGGGGCCGTCCACGGTTTCGTCGGCGAAGAGCGGCGGCGCCTGGGATGCGAGGGGCGGCGCGCCCGCGGCGGTGACGATGATCTCCGTGATGACGGGCTGCGCCGCGGCGGTACCGGCGAGCAACGCGAGGAAGAGCAGGGGCAGGATCATGGCGATGGTCGCTCCGGTCGGGGGCCGCGGCGGCGGGCGGACGACCGTTGTACCACGGATGCGCCGGGGACGGAAGAGCCCCACTCCCGAGGGGGAGCGGGGCTCGTTCGCCAGAGACCCTGCGTGCGGCTACCGCACCAGCGCCATCTTGCGGTGCTCGGTCACGTCGCCGGCCCGCAGACGGAACAGGTAGGTGCCGCTGGCCACGGACCCGCCCCGCGCGTCGCGGCCGTCCCAGACCACGGCGTGGGCGCCGGCCTGGAGCCGTCCGTCCACCAGCGAGCGCACCAGGCGGCCGCGGGTGTCGAAGACCTCCAGGCTCACCGGGCCGTCGGCGGCCAGGTCGAAGGCGATGGTGGTCTTGGGGTTGAACGGGTTGGGCGTGTTGCCGCGCAGGCGGGTGACGCGGGGCAGGCCGTCGTCGTCCACCGCGGTGATGGCCGCGGGCACGGTGAAGTTCAGGCCCCAGGACACCAGGGTGCCCGTGTCGATGCCGGCGTTGTCGGACACGCGCAGCGTCCAGTCGCCGCCGTTGCTCAGGCCCAGCACGTCGTCCAGGGAGCCGGGGCCGTCCACGTCCAGCGTCTCGGGCCAGTTGCCGATCACGTTGTCCGCGGAGCCGCCGCTGCGGTTGTGCAGCGTGATCACCGCGCCCAGCGGGCTGGTCAGCGTGATGATCAGGTCGCCCTGGTAGGTGTGCGTGATGTCGATGTCCACGCTGATGGCCGACACGGCGCCGGACTCGCCCGCGGGCACCGTGATGACCGAGGTGATGCCCGTGGGGTTGTTGTCCGGGATGGCGGCGCCGGGCGCGGCGCTGTAGCTGGTCTCCACCACCGGACTCAGCATCATGTCGATGCCGGTCAGGCTCTCGGCGTCGGCCAGGACCACGTCCGTGCGGGCGGTGGACCAGCCGGCCTTGGTGGCGATCACGCCGTAGGCGCCGCCGTAGAGGCCGCCCAGCGACCAGCTGCCGTCCGGGGCGGTCAGCGTGCTGTGGCCGCCGCCGGCGTCCACCAGGATGCCGGAGTGGTCGGCCTCGCCCAGCAGCGTCACGCGGCCGGACAGGGACGACGTGGCAGGCGTTTCCGCGGCCAGCAGGTAGGCCAGGGCGTTCTCGGTGAGCTGGCGCCCGACGGAGGGATCCAGGGCCTCCACGTTGAAGGCGAAGTAGACGATCTGGCCGGCCTGGGGCGCCGGGTTGTCGTCGTAGACCAGCACGCCGGCGTCGGTGGGGTCGCTGGTGGTCACGTAGACCGCCACGGCGTCGGCGGCGGGGGTCACGGCGTCCTCGTCGCCGTAGCCCACGTAGGCGATGGGCAGCGACGCCGGGATGGCGTTGGGGATGGTGGCCACCGGATGGCCCGCCTGGCCGGAGACCAGGGTCAGGGCGCCGGAGTTGTCGCCGTTCCAATCCACGGCGTGGAGCACGCCGGCGGCGAAGCTCGGGTAGCCGGGGCTGGACAGCGCGTCGTAGCCGGTCTCGCCGCCTTCGACGAGCAGCTTGCCGCCGGCCGCGGCCCAGGTCTCCAGGGCGGTGCGGCCCGCGGCGTCGGCCACGGGGCCGGCGTTGTCGCCGCTGGTGAGCACCACCACGTCGTAATCGCTGAAGTCGGCGGCGTCGGCGCCGGCGAACGGCTGCACGTCGGTCACGTAGCCGGCGTCGTCCAGCCAGGTCTGCAGCGAGCCCGCGGAGCTCTTGCCCGCCGTGGTTGCGGTCGTGCTCAGGGGGAGCTTGGTGTCCGGATCGATCTTCAGGTCCTGGCCGGCCGCGGCCGTGGCCGGGTCGTCCAGGATGAGCACCACGCCCAGGGCGTCGATGATCTGGAAGGTCTCGGTGGCGGTGACCACCACGTTGGGCGTCTGGGCCGCGTCGGCCACCGTGATGGAGTACCCGATCACGTCGCCCACGGCGACCTCCGCGGCCGTCAGCGGGAAGACGAGCTCGTAGCGGTCCCCGCCCACGGGCGTGAAGGCGAAGGGTCCCTGCACCGGGCCGCCGTTGAGCGCGAAGGACAGCTCCACGGAGGCCACGCCCAGGTTGTCCGTCGCCTCGCACGCCACCGTCGCCGGCCAGCGGATCAGGGCCTGATCGCGCAGGGGCGTGTGGACCAGCTCGGGCGGGGTCACGTCCGGACCCACGCGGAACGTGTGGTACGCCGCGGGGGCCAGGAAGGGCTCGCGGGTGGTCACGCCGGCCAGGTCGGCGGCTTCGAGGTAGTAGTCGATGACCGTGCCGGCGGGCTGGCCGGGCACGGGGAACTCGAAGTGGCCGTCGCCCAGGTCGTACATGGGCGTGGACTGCCAGGCGGCGCCGTCCAGACGGAGCCACAGCGTCACCGTGGACACGTCCACGCCGGCGCGGGCGGTCATGTCGGCGATGAAGTCGTAGGGGCCGAAGACGTCCTCGGTGTCGCCCAGCGGCGCGTGCGTGATGGTGGGACCGAAGTAGGTGACCGCGGCCAGCGCGTCGATCAGGCCCCAGCCGTAGTCGTTGTTGGGGCTGGAGGCCATGCTGGCGGTCTCACGCAGGGCGTCGCGCACCTGCAGGGGCGTCAGCGAGGGCGCGCGGCTCAGCACCAGGGCGGCCACGCCGCTGGTCAGCGGGCAGCTGAAGCTGGTGCCGCTGGCGCTGGTGTAGCCGTTGTCGTTGCTGGGGCTGGCCACGTGGTTGCCGGAGCCCAGGGCCGCCACGTCGGGCTTGATGCGGCCGTCGTAGCTGGGGCCGGGCGAGGAGAAGTAGCTGAAGTCGCCGGCGCTGGTCACGGCGCCCACGGCGATCACGCTGTCGCCGTCGGCCGGCGCGATGATGTGGTTCCAGCTCGTGCCGCGCTCGTTGCCGGCGGAGTTGATGACCACCACGCCGCGGCCCACGGCCAGGTCGGCGGCGATGGTGGTCACGCCGGTGTTCCCGTCCATGTCGGCCCAGTCGTACCAGTCCAGGTAGCCCAGGCTGGACGACACGATGTCCGCGCCGTGCAGCTCCACGAACTCCAGGCCGGCCACCCACTGGTCCTCCTCGATGGGCACCTCCTGGCTCGTGTCCTCCGTCTTGGCCAGCACGGCGCTGGCGCCGAAGGCCGGCGCCACGTGCGCGCCGGGCATGTAGCCCATGGCGGTGCTCATGGTCTCGGTGCCGTGGTTGCGGGCGTCGCTGGGATCGCCGGTCTCGTTGTCCACCTCGCCGTCGTCGTTGACGAAGTCGTAGGCGGCGATCACCGGGATGGGCGCCAGGCACTCGTGGGCGGTGCGGAAGCCGGTGTCCAGCATGCCGATGATCACGCCCTGGCCGTTGATGCCCAGCTCGTGCACGGCGGGCACGTTGAACTGCTCCATGGCGGCCAGGTTGCCGCCGTAGTCGATGCTCCACCGCGACGACTTCTCCGCCGGCGCGGGCGCGGCGGCGTCCTGCTCGGGCAGCTCCGGCCGCGAGAACCGGTTCACCAGATCCACCTTCCGCACCGACGGCAGGGCGGCCAGGGCCCGCACCTGCGCGGCGGAGGCCTGGAAGCTGGCCGCGTTGAGCCAGCGGCTCTCCCGCCGCAGCTCGGCGCCGGTGGCCTTGGCCTGGGCCAGGTACGCGGGCGCCAGGTCCAGATCGCGGGCGTCGGTCAGGCGCTCTCCGGCGGCCTTCATCTTGGCGCGGCGCCAGGCGGTGCGCTGGTCCAGGTCCGCCTGGGCGGCGTCCAGGGCGCGCTCCAGGTCGACGCCCTGCAGGCCCTTGTCGCTGAAGAAGACCCAGACGGTGTAGGTGCCGTCGTCGGCCAGCCAGGGGAAGGCGGGGCTGGCGAGGGCGCGCTCCAGGCGCGGGGCGATGTCGCCGGCCGTCGCCGTGGGGACGAAGGCGGCGCAGAGCAGCAGCGCGGCGACGGCGAAGGCCGCGCGGCGGGCGATGGTGCGGTTCATGGACGGTCCTCTCCAGCTGGGATGCGTGGCGTCGTGCGGGATCGATCCGGGAATTATAGCACGCCGCGGGCCCTCGCGACCCGCCGGTTCCGATCCAGGTTCTCATCAAGGATCCCGGCCGGGCTGCCGATAACATTCCCAGGCATGACCTCGCGGCCGTGCTCGGAGATGAGTCAACCAACTGCAGGGGGTGCAGTTATGAAGATCAAGGCCCTGGCGGGGGCGGCCGTGCGCCGTCTCCGGTCCCGCGCATCCCGCACGGATCAGCGAGGCGCGTCTCTGGTGGAGATCATCATCGCCACCTTCATCCTGGGCCTCGTCGCCGTGGGGATGGTGGAGTTCTTCGCCCGCGGCAACGTGGGGTTCGACCAGGAGGAGCGCAAGCGCGTGGCGGTGCTGCTGGCCCAGGAGGCCCTGGAGCGCACCGTGGCCCTGGATTACGCCGACATGGACTCCTGGAGCGCCACGCGCACCGTGGACGGCACCGCCTTCGGCGTGGTGCTGACCGTGACCGAGGACTCGCCGGAGCTCGACATGAAGACGCTGGACTGCGTGGTGAGCTGGGGCGTGGCCGGCGGCGCCACGCGGCAGACCCAGGTGGCGACGCTGGTCTTCGAGAACTGAGGTGGTGAGGAACATGCGGCAAGCATCGCGGAACGCGTCGACGCAACGGGAAGACGGCTACGCCCTGCTGGTGGTCATGGTGCTGGTGAGCGCCATGCTCATCATGGGCACGGGCTTCTTCTCGCTGGTGAGCAGCGAGGTGAGGGGATCCCAGAACCAGCTCGACTCCGAGCGAGCCTTCTGGCTCGCCGAGGCGGGCAAGGAGCGGGCCCTCCGGTTCCTGAGCACGCTGCCCATCCCGCCGGCCAACGACTTCGCCGTCTACGTGGACGAGACCGGCCCCGACGGCGGCACCTACTCGGTCAACTGCCTGGTGGACACCACGGCGGCCTGGCAGGCGGAGAAGGCCTTCGTGCTGGACAGCGTGGGCCGCTCCGGCAACGCCGAGCGCCGCGTGCGCCAGTGGGTGAAGATGACGGCGTTCTCCCAGTACGCCATGTTCACCCACGAGGAGTCCAACGGCCAGTACGACCTCTGGTACATCTCCGGCGACGAGGTGGAGGGCATGCTGCACAGCAACGGCACCTACCACCTGTACGGCGATCCGGTCTTCCACGGCCGCATCACCTCGTCCTCGGACCACATCGTGGCCTATCCCAACCGCAGCGTCTCGGACATGGGCGACTGGCCGGTGGGCGGCAACGACCCCTACTTCGGCGGCGGCGTGGAGCTCAACGTGCCGGTCATCCCCATGCCCACCTCGCTGCCCGACCTGCGCAGCCTGGCCATGTTCAGCGGGGTCTACTCCGGCACCGACACCGAGATCGAGCTGGGCGTGTCGGGCAACGCCATGCCCACCGTGGCGCCGGGCTGGCTGCGCTACCGCGAGCACGGCACCACGGACCCTTGGACCTCCGTGGAGATCGTGGGCCTGACCAACCCCATCTTCTACAGCGAGGGCGACGTCCACATCCAGGGCGTCCTGGACGGCGAGCTGACCGTGGCCAGCCACCGCAACATCAACATCGACGACGACGTGCTCTACTACGGCTCCGACGCCAGCGGCGCGCCGCCCGTCGACTGCGACGACCTGCTCGGCCTTGTGGCCGAGCGCAACGTGATCATCAGCGACACGCCGGCCAACGGCACCGACTGCCGGATCAACGGCGTGCTCATGGCCCTGGACACGTCCATCAGCGTGGAGAACTACGACTCCGGATCGCCCCGCGGCACCCTCTCCATCTGGGGCGGTCTGATCCAGAAGTACCGCGGTCCGGTGGGTCAGACCCGCGGCGGCACCGTGATCCACGGCTACGTGAAGGGCTACCATTACGACGCGCGCGTGACGGCCCGTACGCCGCCGTCCTACCCGCTGACCGGCGTGTACGAGAAGCTCGCCTGGGAGGAGACCTGGGATGCGACGAATCCGTTCTGACCGGCGTGATCAGGGCTTCACCCTGATCGAGATGATGCTGGTGGTGGCCCTCAGCTTCGTGGTGATCCTGGGCGCCGGCGCCATCTACCGGGGCGTGGACGAGAGCTTCCGCCGCGGCACCAACAAAGCGGCCGGGCGGCAGAACGCGTCGTTCCTGACCACCATGGTCAGCCGGAAGGTGCGCGTGGCCTCGGACTTCCGCGTGTACGACAGCGGCAACCCGAACCGCGACGTGGACAGCGGCGACGCGCTCTCGCTCTTCGACGACCTGGGCCTGGAGATCGACCGCCTGGTCTGGTCCTCCGCCAACGCGGCCCTGGAGGACAGCAACGGCGTCCGCGTGGGTCCGCCCAACCTGCTGGACTTCACCTTCTCCGTGGATCCGGACGCCGATGATTCGGTCCTGTTCACCTACCGGGTCACGGACGACTCGGGCGCGGTGACTCAGATCGCCACGGCGGCCGCGCTGCGGAACTGATCCCATCGACGGCTCCTGAGGCGAGGCGCCGCCGCGGCAACGCGGCGGCGATTCGTCGTCTCGCGTCAGGATTCCTCCGCAGGGGGCGGCGGGATCCCGCGTTCCGTCCCCGCGATCGACGACCCCTGAAGGACCTCGGCCGAGGAGGCCCCCATGCGCACCCCCATCGCCCTCATCCTGTTGCTCGCCGCGCTGCTGGCCCTGGGCGCCTGCGGCGACGACGCCACGACCACGGATCCCACCGGCTCGACCGACACCGGCGGCACCGGCACCACTCCCGTGGACACCGCCGAGGTCTCCGTGGACCTGGACGCGGCCCTGGCCGCCAACGGCGACGCCCCGGACGATCCGGGCGACGGCTGGCGGTCGGAGGCGCGCACCGTCGTGGTGTTCGACGGCGCCGACGCGGCCTTCGACGACGCCGACGTGACCTGGGCCGACGGCGTGCTCACCATCGGCGCCCCGGGCGTGTACGAGCTGAGCGGCACGCTGGACGACGGCCGCATCGTGGTGGACACGGACGACGACGGCCTGGTGGTGCTGGTGCTCGCCGGCCTGGACGCCGCCAGCAGCCTCAACGCCCCCCTGGCGGTCATGAGCGCGGAGCTGACCCTGATCCACCTGGCCGACGGCACCGTCAACACCCTGTCCGACCCTGCCGTGTACACCTACGACGACCCGTCCGACGACGAGCCCAACGCCTGCCTCTTCAGCAAGGACGACCTGGTGATCGACGGCGACGGCGCGCTCACCATCCACGCCGCCGCCAACGACGGCCTGGCGAGCAAGGACGGCCTGCTCATCCTGGGCGGCGACCTGCTGGTGGACGCGGCCGACGACGGCCTGCGCGGCAAGGACTGCCTGGTCGTCCGCGCCGGCGACATCACCGTGACCGCCGGCGGCGACGGCCTCAAATCCGACGAGGACGAGGACGCCGGCCTGGGCTACATCCTCCTGGCCGGCGGCACCCTGGCCGTGGAGGCGGGAGCCGACGGCCTGCAGGCCGAGACCGACGTGCTCGTGGCCGGCGGCAGCCTGATCCTGACCTGCGGCGGCGGCCATGACGCGAGTCTGGGCGCGGACGACAGCGCCAAGGGCCTCAAGGCCGGCGTGCTGGTGCTCGTGACCGACGGCGACCTGCAGATCGACGCGGCCGACGACGCCGTGCACAGCGACAACGCCGTGATCCTGGGCGGCGGCACCCTCGTCCTGCAGACCGGCGACGACGGCGTGCACGGCGAGGTCAGCCTGGAGGTGGGCGGAGGCAGCATCACCGTGTCGGACAGCTACGAAGGCCTGGAGGCGCCCACGCTGACCATCAACGGCGGCGTCATCGACGTCACCTCCTCCGACGACGGCCTCAACGCCGCCGGCGGCAGCACCAACACCATGGTCATCAACGGCGGCTTCATCTTCGTGGACGCCACCGGCGACGGCCTGGACTGCAACGGCTCGGTCACCATGAACGGCGGCACGCTGCTGATCAGCGGCCCCTCGCGCGACGACAACGGGGCCCTGGATTCCGACGGCACATTCCGCATGAACGGCGGCTTCCTGGCCGCGGTGGGCAGCTCGCGCATGGCGCAGACCGTGAGCTCCAGCTCCTCCCAGAACGGGCTGCTGGCCACGTTCTCCTCGCGCAGCGCCGGCACCCTGGTGCGCGTGGAGACCGCCGACGGCGTGGGCCTCTGCACCTTCATGGGCACGCGCAGCTTCGCTTCGCTGGCGTTCAGCAGCCCGGACCTCGTCGACGGCTCGGGCTACCGGCTCCTGGTGGGGGGCACGTGCACGGGGACGTCCACCCACGGTCTGTACACCGGCGGCACGTACAGCGGCGGTACGCTGCTGTCCACGTTCGCGGTGAGCGCGCGGGTGACGTCGGTGCGTTGACCGCAGGGGTGGATCCGAAGACGCATATCCGATAGACTCAAGGGCGACGGGTGGATCACCGCCCGCCGCCCTTCTCTGTCTCTGTGAGGTGATCATCCCATGCGCTCCATCCTCCTCGCGCTCCTCGCCCTGACCCTCGTCGGGACTCCCGCCCGGGCCTACGTGCAATCCTTCTACGTACCGCTCTCCGCCACGGTGGGCGAGCCGGTCGAGATGTCCGTCACCTACATCATCGAGAACCAGTGCTGGTCCATCGACACCCAGATGCACGCCTTCCTCTGGCCGGACCTGAACTGGATCCTCGTCAGCCGGCGCGGCGACTACCCGCTGAGTTATCCCTGCCCTGGCCCCCTGGAGAGCTACGTCTTCACGCAGGAGTTCACGTTTCCCTCCGCGGGGGTGTGGAACGTGAAGATCGTGGACCGGCGGACGTGGTCGCTGCCGTTCCCCGCTCCGGAGGACCAGATCACCACGGTGCCGATCGTGGTGGGGGAGCAGGTCCCCGTGGAGGAGGCCACCTGGGGGCGTGTCAAGTCCATGTACCGTTGACCGTATCGTAAGCTCGGGATCGCCCATGTTCCGCACCACCGTCCGTCGGGAGGGATCATGCGCATCCGTGCCGTCCTGTTGCTCGTGCTGCTGCTCTGTCTCGGTGCTCGTGCCGCCGAGACCCCGTTCGATCCCAGGTCCGAGGACCTCTCCATCTTCGACGTGCTGGTGCGGACCCATTGTCCCGGGCTCGATCTGCCGGACGCGCCCACGATCCTCAAGGAGTCCGGCCTGACCCTGGAGTACGTGTGGGGCAAGTTGCCCTACGACGAGCGGCCCCGTCCCACCCTGCGCGGATCGCGGCTGGCCCGACGCTCGCCCCTGGACCTCAACCTGGCCTTCGTGGAGATGAGCGACGTGCAGGCGCTGCTGCGCATCGCGGGCCTGGACATGCGCCGCCTGGTCGCGGACGACCCCGAGGAGCGGCGCGCGGCGCTGGCGGCGCTCATCGATCCCAAGATGGACCGCATCAACAAGGATCAGATCCTGGGCTACGACCCCCGGCTCTGCCTCAACGACGACGGCTCGCGCGTGTATCTCCTGGACGTGGACGACGCCGTGCTCAAGGACCTGCAGCGGGCCGAGCGCCTCTACCAGCGGGGCGAGCATCAGGAGTATCGCGCGCGGCTGCTGGCCCTGCTGGCCGACCATCCCCGGTTCTCCGCCCTGCACGTGGGCCTGGCCAATTCGTTCTTCGCGGAGGGGGAGACGGGGCAGGCGCGGCAGTGGCTGGCGCAGGGCATCCGCAGCAATCCGCTCAACCCCATGCTCCATTACTCCCTGGCCTTCTGCCATCTGGCCGACGGGCGACGCGACGAAGCGGTGGACGCCCTGGTGGAGTCGGTGCTGACGTGCCGCACCAACATGCTGTCCTGGTGCGCCCTGGACGTGGTGCTGGGCGCCGACGGCCGCCGCGCCGTGGATCGGCGCTTCCGCAACCACACGAGCGTGGATCCCAACTCCAGTCTCGTGGGCCTGGACATGGGCCTGTCCCGCGACATGCGCGACCCCTGGCTCTACTACGCCGCCGCGAGCGTGGCCGTGGACCACGAGCGCAGCCTGCACCTGGCCGACTTCGACGCCTGCGACATGGTGGACCGCGAGACCTACCGGCTGCTCCATCTGCTGGGCTGTTATCTCGTCCTGCGCTCCCAGAAGCCCGATCTCTACGACGCCGGCCTGGAGAGCCTGGAGGTGATCCGCAAGGCCGGATTCCTGCGGGAATACGTGATCTTCGACCGCATCGCGCCCTACACCCAGTACGCGCGCACGGCCACGCTCACGGCGGAAGGACGCAGCCAACTGCGCGAGTACGTGCTCCGTTTCGGGATCTCGGGCGGAAACGGGGGGCCGGGGATCAAATAATCGAGGGTTTTCACATTGTTCGGACACCGAACATAGTGTATCATGGGGAAGTGACCCCGAAGCCCGAGCACGCCCCAGCCGTTCCCCGGAGGACGCCCGCATGACCCCCCGTTTCCCAGGCCGCGCCCCCCGTTCCTTCGTCCGCGCCCCCTTGGCCCTGCTGTTCGCCCTGCTGGTCCTGGCCCCCCAGGCCCGGGCCTCCTGGTCCCTGGTCTGGTCCGACGAGTTCGACGGCGCCGCGCTCGACGCGGCCAACTGGACCGTGGCCGTGGGCAACGGCTGTCCCAGCCTCTGCGGCTGGGGCAACAACGAGCTCCAGTACTACCGCGCGGAGAACCTGGCCGTGGGCGGGGGCTACCTCACCATCACCGCCAAGCGCGAGAACTACGGCGGCTCCCAGTTCACCTCGGGCCGGCTGCACACGCGCAGCAAGGCGTCGTTCCTGTACGGGCGCATGGAGATGCGCGCCAAGCTGCCCACCGGCGGCGGCGTGTGGCCCGCGTTCTGGATGATGCCCCAGGACGACGTGTACGGCGGCTGGGCCGCCAGCGGCGAGCTGGACATCATGGAGTCGTCCAACAACACCACAAGCGTGGGCGGCGCCCTGCACTACGGCGGCGAGTGGCCGAGCAACACGTCCACCAGCACGTCCTACACGCCGGGCTACAACTTCAGCGACGACTTCCACACCTACGCCGTGGAGTGGGAGCCCGACGCCATCCGCTGGTACGTGGACGACCATCTCTTCATGACGCGCACCAGCGCCCAGTGGTGGTCGGCCAACGCGCCGGGCAACGCGCGCGCGCCCTTCGACCAGGAGTTCTACGTGCTGCTCAACTGCGCCGTGGGCGGCTGGTACACGGGCTGCACGGATCCGTCGTGCGTGACGGCGGCGTTCCCGCAGGAGTACGTGATCGACTACGTGCGCGTGTACGAGGACATCGCCAACTTCGTGCCCACCGTGGCCGTCACCGCGCCCCTGGCCGGGCAGACCGTGCCCGCCGGCCCGGTGACCGTGACCGTGGACGCCGCCGACCAGGACGGCACGGTGCAGACGGTGGAGCTGCGCGTGGACGGCGTGCTGGTGGGCAGCGACGCCACCGCCCCCTACGCCATCACCTGGACCGCCGCCGACGGCTGCTACGACCTGCAGGTGCGCGTGATCGACGATCTGAACGCCGAGACCACGGCGTCGCTGGACCTGACCGTGGGCGCCGGCTGCGGCCAGGCCCCCTACGGCGGCGCCGCGCCCGCGCTGCCCGCGCGCCTGGAGGCCGAGGACTACGATGTGGGCGGCGAGGGCGTGGGCTACCACGACGCCGACGCCACCAACCAGGGAGGCCAGTACCGCACGGCCGAAGGCGTGGACATCGAGGCCTGCACGGACACGGGCGGCGGCTACAACGTGGGCTGGCTGAACCCGGGCGAGTGGATCGAGTACACGGTGCAGGTGCCGGCGTCGGGCACGTACGGCCTGGACGCGCGCGTGGCCTCGCTGGCGGTCGGCGGCGCGTTCCACGTGTCGGTGGACGGCGTGGACCGCACCGGCGACGTGATCGTGCCGGTCACCACCGGCTGGCAGACCTGGACCACCGTGAACGCCGTGCTGGCCCTGGAGGCGGGCGCGCGCACCCTGCGCTTCCAGCCCACCGCCGGAGAGTTCAACGTGAACTGGTTCGAGCTGGCCTACGACGGCACGGTGGACGTGCCCGCCGCGGCCCGCGGCGCGGCGCTGCACCCGGCCTACCCCAACCCCTTCAACCCCAGCACCACGCTGGTGTACGAGCTGGCGTCCGCGCAGCGCGTGACCCTGGCCGTGTACGACGTGGCGGGCCGCCTGGTGCGGACGCTCGCGGAAGGGGAGGCCCGCGGCGCCGGACGCCACGAGACGGTGTGGAACGGCCGCGACGACGCCGGCCTGGCCGCGCCGTCGGGCGTGTACTTCGCGCGGCTGGACGCGGCGGGGATGCGGCAGGTGCGGCGGGTGGTGCTGCAGAAGTAGGGAATCCTCCGCGCATGAGCATGGAAAAGGGGGCGGCCGCGGCCGCCCCCTTCGTCGTCCGGGGATGTCATGTCCCCCTACTTCAGCATCACCACCGTCCGCGTCCGCGACGCGGCCCCCTCCTGCAGCCGCACGAAGTACACGCCCGCCGCGCCGCGGCGGCCGTCCTGGTGCTCTCCGTTCCAGTTCACCGCGTGCTCGCCCGCGGGCAGCACGCCGTCCACCAGGGTGCGCACCAGGCGGCCGGCGGCGTCGTACACGGCCAGACGCACGGGCGCCTCTCCGGTGGTGCGGAAGGCCAGGGTGGTGCGCGGGTTGAACGGGTTGGGGTAGGCGGGCGCCAGGTCCACGGGCGTGGGCAACGGGCCGTCCACGGCCGTGGGCTCGCCGGTGAACCAGCCGATGTCCACGAAGTGCTGGAGCGTGAGGTCCACCTCGTCGTTGAGCAGCGGCGTGATGGCGGGCTCCATGAGCAGGCTGGGGTCCGCCGACGTGTCGAAGTGGGAGATGGACGAGCCGGGCTCGATGGGATCGGGCGCGTAGATCAGCACGCGGCCCTGGTCGTCGGCGCCGGCCAGCAGGGACGGGTCGCGGCGCAGGGTGACCACGGCGCCGGGGAGCGCGGCCTTGAGCAGGTTCCCGTCGGCCAGGGTCACGCTCACGGCGGGGATGGTCAGGCCCGGCGCGGTGCCGCCCAGGCCCGGCGGCGTGTCGGACACCGCGTTGTCCACGATGATCACCGCCACCGCCCCGGCCGCCTCCGCCGCGAAGGCCTTGGTGGCGAAGGTGCAGTTGCCGCGGTCCACCAGCGCGATGCGGCCGGCGATCTGCGCGGCGTTGAGCAGGGTCTCGCAGGCGTCCTCGGGGTCGGCGCCGGCGCCGTCGTCGGCCAGCACCACGGCTTCGGTCACGCCGGTCACGTCCAGGCTCGGGCCGAAGGACGCCACGCCCAGGGCCATGGTCGGCGGCAGGGTGCCCGGAGCCACGGTCTCCAGGATGGGGCGGCCGTTCAGCACGCCCGGGGCCGCGGCGGTCACCGCGGCGCCGTCCCACACCACGTGGCCGGTGTTCACGGCGGAGGCGGCGCGCTGGGCGTCGTTCATCTCGTCCCAGTGCAGGCCGGTGACGTTGTCCAGCAGGTGGCGCGCGTAGATGTCCGTGGAGCCGAAGAACTCGCTGCCGTCGCTCTCGTCCACGAAAGTGCTGAAGCCCAGGCCGTGGCCCATCTCGTGCAGCAGCACGGGCAGCAGGGCGATGTCGGTGCCGGCGTTGCCGTCGAAGCCGTAGTACCAGCCGCGGCCGCCCAGGCACTCGGGACTGCCGTCCAGGGCCGCGTTGAAGCGGGCGCGGATGTCCTCCGTGCCCGGGTCCAGGTCCGTGCCGGCCAGCTTGTCCGACAGGGCGCCGTGGTACCAGGTGTCGGCCTGGGGCGCGCCGCTGAAGTCGCGGTTGACCACCAGGGGGCCGGCGGAGCCCAGCACGGCGCCGGTCTCGGTGCAGGTCAGGGGGTCGAAGCTGGCGCGGATCAGGATGGGCACGCCGCTGGGCAGCAGGCCGCCCCAGATGTCGGCCGCGTGCTGGAAGAGGTTCAGGCGCTGCGCGCCGACGGTGGTGCCGGGGTTGCCGCCCACCGGGGCGAGGGGGGTGGGGTCGTTGAAGCCCTCGCCGGGGTCGTCCACGTTGACGATGGTGATGGTGGCGGCCGAGGCGGCGGCGGCCAGCGCGAGCACGGTCAGCAGGGTGAGGAGGTTCCGCATCACCGCACCTCCCGGCCCTGGGCGTCGCGCTCGGGGGCGCCCTGGAGGAAGGCGCGCGCCTCCGCGGCGCTCTCGGTGCAGAGGGTCTCCACCGCGCCGTCGTCGCCCACGCGCGCCACGCTGGCGCTCATGAAACGGCCGTCCAGGCGCACGCTCACGCGGCCGTCGGGATGGTGCACGGGCGTGAGGCCCTCGGTGCTCTTGCTGAGCATGGCGTCCAGCTCGGCGTCGGCCTTGGCGGCGTCGGCCAGGGCTTCCGCGCCCACGCGCAGCTCGCCGGTCTCGGGGTCCAGGCTCGCGCGCAGGGCGGAGGCGGGAGTGGCGTCGGGCGTGGGCGTACGATCGAAACGGGTCACCAGGAGCGCGATCGCGGCCACACAGAGGGCGACGGTCGCGGTCCACGGGAGGATGCGCCGGAGGGGCATGGCGGCTCCTTTCGCATTCGGTTGTGGCGGGGGGATGCGGAATCGGCCGGCGGCGGTGGTCCGGCGGAGGCAACATAGGAACGGGTGGGACGGGCCGCATTATGAGGCGGCGTGTTCAACGCCGCGCGGCATGTGGACAGCGGAAGCGGCCCGTCCCGGAACGGTGCCGACCGGCTAGCGGAACAGCAGCTTGAGCTCCCCGAAATCGACGCGGTCGCCCGTGGGCGCGGCCTTGTCGGCAGCGGCGGGGTCCTCCACCTGCTCGATGACCAGGACCAGCGCGCGCGGACTCGTGAACGTGATGGTCAGGGACACGTCGCCGTCGAGCAGAGCCAGGTAGCTCAGCAGGTCGGCGTCGATCATCTGCTGCAGGTCGGTGATGCGGCCGGTGATCTCGATGGTGGTGGTGCCGCCCATGTCGTCGAAGACCAGGTCGGCGTGGGGCGTGTCGGCCACCATGGCGTCGATCATGGCGTAGATCTCCTCGTCCACGATGTCGGCGGCCGGGTGGTGGGCGAGGGCGGCGGGGCTCATGGCGATGGTGGTCAGGAATGCGGCCAGGATCAGGATCCTCATGGGAGCCTCCCTCGGGCGGATTTGCCGGATCGTCAGGAAGGCCCGCGCTTCGGCGCGCGGGACACGTGTCCCCGTGAGGACGGAAACCGTCGCGTCGTCATGATGGATCCTCGGATCCCGCCAGCGCCAGCGCCGCGTCGATGTCGCGCACGATGTTCCCCTCGCCCACCAGCGCCGCGATGCCCGAGCGCTTCAGCGTGGCCAGCGGCCCGGGCTGCACGCCGGAGAGGATCACCCGCGTGCCGGACCGCGCCGAACGTTCGCACATGTCCTCCAGGGCGTGCAGCGCGGTGGCGTCGATGGCGGGCACGTGGCGCAGGCGCAGGATCAGCACCCGCGGCGGACGGTCGATGCGGTTGACGGCGGTCTTGAACTTGTCGGCGGCGCCGAAGAAGAAGGGTCCGTCCACCTCGAACACGGCCACGTCGTGGGGCACGTGGCGCAGGGCGAGGGCGTCGGGGTCGTCGGTCTCCTCGTCGTCGCGCAGGGCGGGCACGTAGCCGGTGCGGGTGACGTCGGCCATGCGCTTCATGAACAGCAGGGCGCTGAGCACCACGCCCACCTGGATGGCCACCGTGAGGTCCACCAGCACCGTGAGCAGGAAGGCGTTGGCCATGACCAGCACGTCGCTGCGGGGGCCGCGCAGCATCTTCAGGAAGTAGCGCCACTCGCTCATGTTGCCGGCCACCACCAGCAGGATGCCGGCCAGGGCGGCCATGGGGATGAGCTTGGCCCAGCGGCCGCAGACCATCATCAGCACCAGCAGCGTGGCGGCGTGGATCATGCCCGCCACCGGGGTGCGGCCGCCGCTGCGCACGTTGGTGGCGGTGCGCGCGATGGCGCCCGTGGCCGGGATGCCGCCGAACAGGGGCGCCGCCACGTTGGCCACGCCCTGGGCCACGATCTCCATGTCGCTGCGGTGGCGGCGGCCGGTCATGCCGTCGGCCACCACCGCGGACAGCAGCGACTCGATGCCCGCCAGCATGGCGATGGCCAGGGCCGACGGGAACAGCTCCCGCACGTGGCCCCAGGACAGATCCGGCAGCCGCGGCGCGGGCAGCGACGAAGGCACGTCGCCGAAGCGACCGCCGATGGTCTCCACCGGCAGCCCGAACGCCGTGACGGCCGCCGTGGCCGCCACGATGGCCACCAGCGAGCCCGGCACCTTCACCTTCAGCCGCGGCCAGCCCCACACCAGCAGCGCCGTGCCCAGCCCGATGCCCGCCGCCCAGGGATTCCAGGTGGGCAGCGCGTGGGCGTAGGCCGCCAGGCGCGGCAGGAAGCCGGCGGGCACGTCGGCCATGGTCAGGCCCAGCAGGTCCCGCACCTGCGTGGCCGCGATGATCAGCGCGATGCCGCCGGTGAAGCCGATGGTCAGCGGATAGGGGATGAAGCGGATCACGCCGCCCAGGCGCACCAGGCCCATGACGATGAGCAGGAGCCCCGCCATGACCGTGGCCGTCTGCAGGCCGGCGTAGCCGTGGCGGTGCACGATCTCCGCCACCAGCACCACGAAGGCGCCCGTGGGCCCGCCGATCTGCACGCGGCTGCCGCCCAGCAGGGAGATGAGGAAGCCGGCCACCACGGCGGTGGCCAGGCCCTGCGCCGGCGCCACGCCCGACGCCACGGCGAAGGCGATGGCCAGCGGCAGCGCCACCACGCCCACGATGACGCCGGCGGACAGGTCCTGCAGGAGCTGGGCGCGCGGGTAGCCCTCGCGCAGCACGGTGAGGAGCTTGGGCTCCAGGCGGGAGGAATCCGTGGCGACCCTGCTTTCTCCGCGGCGGGCGCGGAACGTCGGCCGCCGTCGGGGCCGGGAGGAGGTCCCGGTGGGGACGGCCGCGCAAGGATAGGCCGTCGGCCGGTTTTCGGCAACCCGGCGGCGGACCTTGGCGGCGCGGGATCCGCCGCCTAGATTTCCGGCGTCCCGTGTCGTCGCTCTCCCGGATCGGAGGCCGTCGTGCGCACCTTCTCCATCGTGTCCGTGCTCGCCATCAACCTCTTCATCGCCGTGCGCACCACGGTGCTTCTGCGGCGGGGCGCCATCCGGCCGGCCCTGGCCATGTGGGTGTTCTTCACCGTGGCGGTGGCGGGCAGCCTGGGCACCTACCTCCTGGACGGGGACTACTCCCTGACCGACAACATCCTCAACTCCTCGGACCTGATCCTCTGCGCCTACGTGGCCGCGGCGATCCTGGTCTGGGGCGACCGCAGCACGCGGTTCACGCGCTTCGACCTTCTCTGCCTCGGGGCGGTGCTCGCCATCCTGGTCTTCTGGGCGCTGACGCGGCGCCACGCCTCGGCCAACCTGCTCATCCAGCTCATCCTGGTGATCTCCTACGCGCCGGTGGTGCACCGGCTGTGGACGTCGGACGAGAACAGCGAGTCGTTCGCGGTGTGGGCGGCGCTCCTGCTGTCGCCGGTGCTGGCCCTGCTGTCCAGCAAGGGGACGCTGGCCGTGGTGTACGCGGTGCGGGCCATCGCCTGCACGGGCGGGCTGATGCTGCTCATGGCGCGGGCGGAGGCGCGGGGGAGGCGGCGGGCGGCGCGCTGACGGCGCGGGCGGGGTGTGGTATCATCGAGGATGATCACGCTCCCGAATCGCCAGCCCCGGAGCCGCCGTGACCCGCGACGACGACGCCACTCCCTCCACCGACCTCGCCCTGGAGCGCGCCTACGCCGAGCTGCGCGCCCTGGCCGCCCACGCCCTGCGCTCCGAGCGCGGCGGCCACACGCTCCAGCCCACCGCCCTGGTCCACGAGGTGTACCTGAAGCTGGCCGCCCAGCGGAACGACGCCTGGGCCGACCGCCTCCACTTCCTGCGCGTGGCCAGCCGCCAGATCCGCCGCATCCTGGTGGACCACGCCCGCGGCCGCGACCGCCTCAAGCGCGGCGGCGACCTGGTGCGCGTGACCCTTTCGGACACGCTTCCGGGCCAGGACCCCGACGTGGACCTGCTGGATCTGGACCGGGCTCTGGACAGGCTCGACGAACGTGCGCCCGAAGACCGCGAGCTGGTGGAGCTCAAGTTCTTCGGCGGGCTCACGGACCAGGAGGTGGCCGCGGTGCTGGAGGTGAACGAGCGCACGGTGCGCCGGCGCTGGGCCTTCGTGCGGGCGTGGCTGCACAAGGAGCTGGAGGGGGGGCGCTCATGAGCGGCGACCGCTTCCGCCGCGCCCGCGAGCTCTTCCTGGAGTGCGTGGATCTGGACGAGGCCGCGCGCGCAGCCTTCGTGGCCGCGCGCTGCGCCGATGACCCGGAGCTGGCGCGCGAGCTGCGCGGCCTGCTGGACGCCGACCGCGACGGCGGCGGCGTGCTGGACCGGCCGCCGCCCGCGGCGGCCATCGACGAGTCGGCGTGGGTGGGGCGCGAGTTCGGCAACTACCGGGTCACGGGCGTCATCGCCAGCGGCGGGATGGGCGTGGTCTTCGCGGCGCGGCAGAAGGCGCCGGACCGCGCGGTGGCGCTGAAGGTGATCCGCAGCGGCATGCCCTCGCGGGAGGCGCTGCAGCGCTTCCGGCGCGAGTCGCAGGCGCTGGCGCGGCTGGACCATCCCGACATCGCCACGGTGTACGAGGCCGGCACCGCGGATCTGGGGCTGGGGCCGCAGCCGTACATCGCCATGGAGCTGGTGGACGGCGAGCCGGTGACCCACCACGCGCGGCGGCTGGGGCTGGACGCCGCGGGTGCGGCGCGGCTCTTCGCGCGCATCGCCCGCGCCGTGGATCACGCCCACCGCCACCACGTGGTGCACCGCGACCTGAAGCCGGCCAACATCCTGGTGGGGCCCGACGGTCGGCCCAAGGTGCTGGACTTCGGCGTGGCGCGCATCACCGACGCCGACGTGCACGCCACCCTCCAGTCCGAGGCCGGGCAGATGCTGGGCACCCTGGTCTCCATGAGCCCCGAGCAGCTCCGCGGCGACCACGACGCCGTGGACGCCCGCACCGACGTGTACGCCCTGGGCGTGCTCATGTACGAGGTGCTGGCCGGCGCTCCGCCCCAGCCGGTGGACGAGCGCAACCTGGCCGAGGCGGTGCGGGTGCTGGAGACCGTGCCGGCGCCGTCGCTGACGGACCGCGCGCCGGGCGTGCCGGCGGCGCTGGGCGTGATCGTGGGGAAGTGCCTGGAGAAGGACGCCGCGCGGCGCTACGGATCGGCCGCGCTGCTGGCCGACGACCTGGAACGCTTCCTCGCCGCGGAGCCCATCGCGGCGCGGCCGCCGTCCACGGCCTACCAGGTGCGCTCCTTCGCGGCGCGGAACCGCGGGCTCACGGCCGGCCTGGCGATCGCGGCGCTGGCGCTGGTGCTGGGGCTGGGCGTGTCCGTGCGCGGCTGGGTGGCCGCCGATCGGGCGCGCCGGGCGGCGGACCGCGAGGCCGCGCGCGCCGCCGCCGTGAGCGCCTTCCTCACCGACATGCTGGAGGCTCCGGATCCCTGGGCCGAGGGCGGCGACGTGAAGGTGGCCCAGGTGCTGGGCCGCGCGTCGTCCCGCGTGGATTCCCTGCTCGCCGACCAGCCCGACGCCGCCGCCCGCGTGCACGCCACCCTGGGCACCACCTACGAAGGCCTGGGCCTGTACGAGGAGGCGGGCGGCCACCACCGCCGCGCCTATGCCCTGACCCGCGGCATCGCCGATGATCTTGGACGTGTGACCGCCCTGCGCAACCTGCTCCAGTTCGAGGTGGCCGACGGCCGCCTGGCGGAGGCGGACGCCCTGGTGGCGGAGCTGGAGGCGGAGATCGCCGCCCTGGCGCCCCGCGCCCCCGCCCGCGCCGAGGCCCTGCACGTGCGCGGCACCGTGGCGGAGGCCCGCGGCGAACTGGAGGCCGCGGCCGCGGCCTACCGCGACGCCCTGGAGCTCTCGGAGGCGCTGCCGGACACGGACCCCGAGAGCATCCTGGCCACGCGCATGAACCTGGCCGTGGTGCTGCTCCAGCTCGAGCGCGCCGAGGAGGCGCTGCCCCTGGCCGAGCGCGTGTTCCAGGAACGGGAACGGACCCTGGGCACGGATCACCCGTCCACCCTCATCGCCGTGAACAACCTGGCCGCGGTCTACCGCGCCCTGGGCCGCCACGAGGACGGCCTGGCCATGGCGCGCCTGTCCCTGGACGTGCGCACCCGCGTGCACGGGCCGGACAGCCCCTACGTCATCGCCGCGGAGCACAACCTGGCCCTGCAGCTGGGCGACCTGGGACGCTACCAGGAGGCCCTCCCTCACCATCGGCGCGCGGTGGCCGTGGCCGAGGCCGCCCTGGGCGCCGACCACCCCCGCCGCCACATCGCCGCCGCGGCCCTGGGGCACTCCCTGGCCCGTCTGGACCGGCTGGATGAGGCGGAGCCGGTGCTGCGCGGCAGCCTGGAGGGCCTGCGCGCCGCCTTCGGCCCGGACCACTGGCGCGTCCGCACCACCCAGGGGCACCTGGAGGAGCTGGCGGCCGCCCGCTCCCGGAATCGGTGAAAAAAGTCCGCCCGGATCTCCCGCCCGACATCGCGTGATGGATTCGAGAGGGGGAGCACGCCGTTCCCCGCCCTTCGCGTTCCATCCGGGAGACCCCCATGATCCGTCGACTGCTCTGCATCCTGCTCCTCATCCTCACGACGGTTCCGGCCGTGGCCCAGTGGGAGGGCGATCCCGTCCAGGTGGACGAGACCGGCGTCGCCTTCGCCCTGATCAACGCCCCGGACGGCGAGCTCTTCGCCCTGCTTCACGGCGACGGCGTGATCACCATCCGCCGCAGCAGCGACGGCGGCTCCCACTGGACCACCTGGGTCTCGCATGGGGATCCGAACGATCCGGTGGAGCATCTGGCCGGCTACGACGCCGTCTACGTGTCCCAGGGCGCCGACCGCATCCTGGTGGCCTACCGCCAGACCTTCCAGACGGCGGGCAACGTGATCACCTTCGACGCCGTGCAGGTGGCGGTGCTGGATCCCGCCGCAGCGACCCCGTCCTGGGACATCACCGGCGTGGACGCGGCCTTCAGCGACACCTTCGGCGCCATCGCCCTGGCCACCGACGCCTCCCTGCACGCGGACTGGTACCTCTCGGTGGCCTACGAGCGCGGCGCCCCCGGCGCGCGCGGCCTGTGGTTCGCCCGGTCCACGGACCAGGCCGCCAGCATGGAGACGCCCTACCAGCTGGCGCCGCCTCCCGCGGCCGGCTCGGTCCGCTCCCCGGACGTGACCACGGCCGCCGGCGATTGGGTCCACGTGGTCTGGGAGGAGAGCGGCGCCATGGGCGATCCGCTGAGCATCCGCTACCGCGGCGCGGATCAGCGCGGCGCATCGTCGCGCTGGGACGGGGTCTACCGGGAGCTCGCGTCGGGCGAGCGCATGTCCTATTCCCGTGGCCCGAGCATCGTGGCCAAGCCCGGCACCGCCGAGCTCCTGGTCACCGCCGGCGCGCGCGTGGAGGACGGCTTGTTCACCCTGGACGGCATGGTCCTTCCCCGCTCAGCCAACGCCGGCCGCGATTGGGGCGATCCGGGCCTGGGGATCTTCCTGACCCAGGATCACCCGTTCTACGACGCGGACGGGCTGGGCATCCTCTGCCACTGGAGCGGCGGCGATCAGGTCGTGGTGCTCCGTCCGGTGGACGCCGACCCCGACGGCGACTGGACCTCCGAGACGATCCGGAACACGGCCCTGGCCGACCTCTCCGGCCCGGTGGCCCTCCAGCCCTACGACGGCCGCCTGGCCTACCTGGACCGCACCCTGACCCCGGACGGCTACCGCGAGCTCTTCCACGCCGAGTGGTTCGGCGACTCCGGCTAC
>ERZ795053.845-NODE-845-length-38953-cov-9.383284_pt1 | contig 38953 bp, 41 predicted proteins | sample MGYA00375137_ERZ795053 | MGnify/ENA primary metagenome ERZ795053 (study PRJEB30182, sample SAMN05720284) | activated sludge metagenome | isolation source: Anaerobic digester | place: Hong Kong | collected 2014-12-17 ... | reverse complement strand
GAGCCTAGACTGGCCGCCGGATAGTCGAACATGAAGAAATACCTGGTGCTAGCCGGCAATATAGGCGCCGGAAAATCGACGCTCGTCGGCCTCCTGGCCGACCGGCTCGGCTACAGGCCGTACTTCGAGCCGGTGGCCGAGAACCCCTACCTCGAGGACTTCTACGCAGACATGGAGCGCTGGGCCTTCCATTCCCAGACCTTCTTCCTGACCCACCGGGTACGCTCCCACAGGGCGCTGATGGACGACCCGTACTCGGTGGTACAGGACCGCTCCATGTACGAGGACGCGGAGGTCTTCGCCCGCAACCTGTACGAGCGCGGCTCGATGAGCGCGCGGGACTGGAACGGCTACAGCGAGCTGTACCGCACGCTGACGAGCCTACTGCCGCCGCCCGACCTCGTCGTCTACCTGCGAGCCTCGGTGCCGACGCTCAAGAAACGCATAGCCAAGCGCGGCCGCGAGTTCGAGGCGAGCATACCGGACGAGTACCTGGCCGGGCTCAACCGGCTCTACGAGGAATGGATAGACGGCTTCGACCTAGCTCCGGTGCTGGTGGTGCCCGGCGACCGGCTGGACTTCGTCGCCGAGTCGAAGGACCTCGATTCGATCGTGCGCACCATAGAATGCCGGCTGCGCGACAAGCAGGGCAACCTGTTCCCGGTAGGCATGTAGCGGCCGTAGGCGAGCCGCCAGCCGTCCCCGGGGCGTTAGGCGCCGCGCTTCCTGCGCTTCTCTATCAGCCGAAGCTCCGAGGAAGCCGAGACCAGGCGTTGGGCGCCGGAGATGAACGGGAAAAGCCCGACGGCGGCCGCCCCCGCTAAGAACAGCCATTGGCCGGTCGTCGCGTAGCCGTAGCCGAGGGCCGCGCCGAGGCCGGCGCTCACGAGCATCTTCCGTACGCCGGCCCCTATCCTCGCCCTAGCCTTGTCGGCCGCGGCCTCGGGATCCGCGGGCGGGCGTCGCGTAGCCTTGACCGTCTTCCCGGAGCCGAGCTCGAACGAGACGTCGAGATTACCGTCGGAAATGGCGGCCTCGACCTTACGCGCTATCGTCTCGCCGAGGTCGTCCAGCTCGCCTTCCTTATCGAGCCTATCGAGGACCTCGAGCTTCTCGAGGGCTTGGACCCCCTTGAGCCCTTTCAGGGCCTTGATCGAGCTCAGGTTCTTGAGATTCTTGAGGCTGGCGATGCCGTCGGCGATCGCGGCGGCGGCAGCGTCGGTACTACCGTCCCCTCCCTCGGCGCCGGGCCCGGGTTTCCCGCTCGGGGAAGCCTCCGATTCATCGCGCGGGGCCGCCCCGGGCGCGCCGTCCACGAAGCCGCGGCCGGCCTCCAGCTCGTACAGCGCTATCGGCCTGTCGATGTTCTTCATCGATACGGCGCCTACGGGCCTGGAGCTCAGGTCTAGCTTTCCGCTTACCTGACGGAACACGTCCTCCGACAGGTAGACGGCGCCGGCCGGCGCGGCCTGCATCACGCGGGCGGCCACGTTGACGCCGTTGCCGTAGACGCGGCCCGAGTCCCTCCAGATCTCGCCCAGGTGCAGGCCGACGCGCGCCTTCGCCTTGGCCCCGGCCCTGGCTTCCGCGGACAGCGGCGCCAGGGACAGCGACAGGAGCAGGGCGCACTGCACCGCCGCCACCGCGCTCGAGAACACGACCAGCAGCTCGGAATTCGTGGCGTCGACTATCTCGCCGGAGTGATCGGCGACGATGGGGTCGGCCAGGCCGCGGTAATCGCCGAGCAGGGACAGCGCGTCTCGCTCGCTCGAGGCCAGGATATCGGGGAAATCCGCTAATTCGACGAACATGACGGCCGCGAGAGCGCTATGGTTCGGCATTATATAAATGTAAAGATTGATCCGTCGATTCGGCAAGTGACGATTCGACGAACAACGTGATTCGCGCTTGACAAGCGCTCGATGCGGGAGTAGATTGCAACCGGTTGCATTATGAAGAAGCCACGACTGAGGTCCATCGACGACATCGCCAGGTTAGCCGGCGTCTCGAAGTCCACCGTATCGCGGGCGCTCAACGACAGCCCCCTCGTCGGCGTCGCCACGAAGGAGAAGATCGTCGCGCTCGCCAAGGAGTACGGCTTCAGGCCGAGCGTCACCGCCCGCGCCCTCTCGACTCGCGCGAGCCGGACCGTCGCCTTCGTCATAGACGCATACGACCCCGAATGCGGCCTCCAGTCGCCTTTCAGCCTGGAGATCATGGGCGGGGCGGCGACCGGGCTACACGAGCTGGGCTACGGCATGCTGATCGTCCAGGCCGACGGAGCGCGGAGCGACTGGGCCGAGGAGTACCTGAGCTCGGGCCGCGTGGACGGCTTCATCCTGATGACCTACGAGAATAAGCGTCGGCACGTGCAGGCCCTCGTCGACCTGGAGGCCCCGTTCACCGTCTGGGGCTCGTGCGACGAGGATCCGTGCTGCTCCGTATCCACCGACAACCGCCTCGGCGGCCGCCTGGCCGGCGAGCATCTCCTCGCCTCGGGCCGCCGGCGCATCGCCTTCATCGGCGGGTCGATGGACGACAGCGAGGTGGTGCAGCGGCTGCTCGGCTTCTCGGAGACCGTAGCCGCAGGCGGTTCCGTCCATTCGCCGGAGATCGAGGCCTTCGGCGACTTCTCGGAGCCGTCGGGCTTCGCCGCGATGAACGAGCTGCTCGACCGTGACGGCTCGATCGACGCGGTATTCTGCGCAGGCGACATGATGGCGATAGGCGCGATGCGCGCGCTCGCGGCGAGGGGCAGGCGGGTGCCGGACGACGTCGCCGTCGTCGGCTACGACGACCTGTTCGTATCTTCGTACACGACGCCGTCGCTGACGACGATCAGCCAGCACATAGCCGACACCGGGCGCACGCTCGCGAGCCGCCTCGTGGCGAGCATCGAGCGAGGCGTGGTCGAGAGCGCGGTCGTGCCGGTCGAGCTGATCAAGCGCGATTCGGCCTGAGGTTCGAGCGCTTTTTTTTGATAGATTCTTGCAACCGGTTGCATTATTGACTGGAGGTATCCTATGAAATCGACGATAGGCAATGAACCGTACCTGGGCGTCGTTTCGCCGATGCGGTCGCCGCTCGAGGCGTACGAGGAGCTGGAGCTGCGGGCCGAATTCCGCGTGGCGCTCGGGCGATCCCGGCTGCGATCGGCGCTCGGTAGGCTTATCTCCGGGCTCTGCGGGCTGTACGAGCGCATGGGCCTGGGCCGGCCAGCGCTGCGCCTTCTCGCGGCCCCGGCCGCCCCGGCCGCGCCGCCGACGATAGGCATCGACGAGGTGGCCGGCGCTATCGATCCGAGCGGCCGCCCGGTCGCCGGACCGCCTAGGCTATCGCGCCGCGATTACGAGGCCTGGGCCAAGGCCTACGTCGAGGTCCGCGAGAACGGCCTCGGCCCGGTCGGCGGCCGCTTCGTTAACGGCGGCTTCTACCTGGACTCGGGCAGGAGCCTCGCGATACGGGTAGAGGCCGCCAGGGCCCTCGGCTACGAGGCGCTTCGGGTAGCCGCCGCCCCCCGGTCAAGCGCCGCGACTCGGGCCGCCGACGCGCCTCAGGTCGCCGACTGCCCCTCGTCCTTAGAGCCGGCTATCATGGCCTCGTAGGTCTTCTCGTCGAGCGGGTAGAACTGCACGAGCACGGCGGCGCCGATCAGGAACACCATCGGGATCGGGCCGACGAGCAGCCGGATAGCGAGCAGCGCCTGCGGCGCCTGGGTCACGTCCGGCACGTAATGGGCCAGGGCCAGCACGAAGCCGAGCAGGGCCGTGGCGGCCGAGGTGCCGAGCTTGGACATCAGGGTCCAGATGCCGTAGTAGGCGCCCTCGTTGCGCTTGCCGCTCCTCGCCGCCTCCACCTCGATGGCGTCCGGCAGCATCGCGTACGGAGGCACGTAGCCGAAGCCTATGCCCACGCCGCCGAAGGCCATCACGACGAGCAGGGCCGGCATCGGCATCAGGTGGCCGAAGAAGAAGATCACGGCGCAGACGGCCGCGAGCGTGCCGAAGCACAGCTGGTAGACGATCTTCTTGCCGACCTTCTTGGCTATCGCCACCGATATCGGTATGAAGACCATCGCCACGCCTATCAGCAGCACCATGGCCAGCGTCGTCATCGCCTCGTTGCCGACGATGTACTTGAAGTAATAGGCCAGTATGCCCTGCAGGAAGTTGAGGCCGGTCAGGTTGAGCGCGTAGGTGAACAGGAGGATCAGGTACGGGCGGTTCTTGAACACCGACGAGTAGGTCTTGATGAAGCCGTGGGGGATGTCGCCCTCGCGATGCCGCTCGCGCACGGAGAAACCGGTGATCAGCGAGGTCACGGCCATCACCGCGCCGAATATGATGCCGACGAGCAGGTAGCCCGCAGCCTTCGTCTTGGCCATGCCGATGATAGGCTGGACGATGCTCGCGCCGAGCATCGTGCCGACGGCCGCGAACGCGAAGCGGTAGCCGTTCAGGCTGGTCCTCTCGTTGTAGTCCTTGGTCAGCTCCGGCGTCAGCGACGCGTAGGGCACGTTGACGACGGTGTATGCTGTATTGAGGAGGCAGAGCGCGACGGTCGCCCAGGCGGTCAGCGCGACCGGGTTCGTGAAGCCGGGGACCTTGAAGAAATAGATCATCGCCGCCATCAGCGGCACCGCGCCGAAGATGATGTACGGCCTGCGCCGGCCCAGCCTGGTATCCGTCCGGTCGGAGACGTAGCCCATCATCGGGTCGGTCACGGCGTCCCATATCTTGCCTATCATCACGGCGAGGCCCGCCATCGCGGCCGGGATCCCGACGCCGTCGGTGAGGTAGAACATGGACCAGAAGCCCATCGCGGTAAAGAATAGGTTACCGCCCAGGTCCGCTATGCCGAAGCCTACTTTCGTGCGGACGGGCAGGCGCCCGGCCGAATCAACCGCGCTCTTCATCGATGAACTCCTTTATGCATGCCTTATACGATCGCGCCAGCTCGTCCGTGACGGCCGCCTGGGCGGCTTTCCTGTCCCGCCTGTAGTCCTCGAGCCTGGCGCTCAGGTCTATCGGGGGCGAGGCGACGACGACGGCCCGCTTCGGCCTCACCTCGCGGCGCCCGGATATAGCCCCGCCGGCCAGCCTGTTCGCGAAGTCCCATAGGTTCTGGGCGAATTCGACTAGAGGCCCCGTCGTCGCGCCGCCGTCGGCGGCGGGAGGCCCCGAGCGGAGGTACCAGGCGAAGTCGGCCAGTTCCATGTGCCGCATCGCGTACCAGGCCTCGCCGGCCCTCCGGTCCAGCACCGCTCTCCGCAGCCCGGAGACGCCCCTCGGGTCTTCCTCCGGCGGCAGGAACACGCGGTCCCAGCCTATCTGCCTGATACGGTACAGCCGCTCTATCTGGTCGCCGGCGCCCCGCCCGATGCCCAGGATGCGCTCCCCGGCGTCCAGTGCCGCCTCGACCACGGCGCCGGCCCTCGCCGCGACGCCGCCCTCGGCTCCGTCCGCGCCGCCGGCCGCGTCGGCCGGCTCGAGGCCGTACTGGCGCTCGGCCTCCGCCAGGACCGCCTCGAGGCAGCGTCCCAGCCGGCCGACGACCGGTTCGCCGGCGCTCCCGTTCCGGACGCCGACGAAGGCTTCCAGCCGGGCCAGGAGCCGTAGCAGCGAGCGCCGGGCGCGCGGCCCGTATCGGTACCGTACCGACACGGGCATCAGCTCGACGCGGGCCGCGCACCCGGCCCTGGCGAGCCGGTCCGCCGCCTGGAGGCCGAGCCGCGCCGCGCCCGGTTCGAGCCTCGGCACGCCGTCCGCCGTGTAGCTCACCTGGCCCTCCGGCGACAGCGCCAGCGGGTACGGTCCGTCCTCGATGGCGGCGCGTATCCTGGCCATGCCGGCCGAGTCCATCTTGCTATGGTGCACCGGCATCGCGCCGACGCGCGGCAGCAGCCAGCGTATCAGGGCGCCGCCCCACCTGGGCACCTCGTAGCCGTGCACGAACACCGCGTGGGGCCGGGCGGGCAGCCGCACGCCGGCCCGCGACGCCTCGCGCTCGACGCCGCGGAGGAAGGCCCAAGACAGGAGCTGGGGCTCGTCGCCGTACGGATGGCGGAACGCGAGGATAAGCCGCCGCTCGCCCGAGAGCGCCCCGGCGAAGGCCCTGGCCAGCTCGTCGCCCCCGCGCAGCTCGACGCGCTCGAAGCCGAGCGCGAGCCGCAGGTACGCTCCCAGGATAGACCTGGCCATGCCGAGCGCCCATGGCGATATGGACGGCTCGCGCAGGCCGACGTCCGGGTAGGCTATGGTGACAGGCTTGGCGTACGGGGTGTGCATGGCCATGGGCCAGCATACCCCGCAACGCGGCTATCGGCAAGCTCGGATCGGCCGTCCTTCGGACTTGATCGCGCAAGGAATTAGCCGTACTTTCAGTACAAGCGCTCCAGCGCCATACCGGAGGTTCTTATGGCTACCATCACGCTCGGCGGCAACCCAGTCCACAGCTCGGGAGAGCTCCCTGGGATCGGCTCGAGGCTCCCGGACTTCAGGCTCACCAGGTCCGACCTGTCGGACGTCTCGCTGGCCGACTTCAAGGGCAAGGTCCTGGTGCTCAACATCGTGCCGAGCCTCGACACGGGGGTCTGCGCGGCGAGCGCCAGGGCCTTCAATACGAGGATCAAGGAGACGGGCGGGGCCCTGGTGCTGACCGTCAGCCGCGACCTGCCGTTCGCGCAGAGGCGCTTCTGCGAGGCCGAGGGCATCGACGCGGTCATAACGCTGTCGGAGCTGCGCGGCCGGTCCTTCGGCGAGGACTACGGCGTCGAGCTGGTCGACGGGCCGATGGCCGGGCTCCTGGCCCGGGCGGTCGTCGTCGCCGACGCCGCCGGCCGCGTGACTTACGTCGAGCAGGTGCCCGAGATCAAGCAGGAACCCGACTACGCGAAGGCGCTCGCCGCGGTCAAGGCGACGTCGGCCGGATACTGAGATCGCCTGTTCACATTCGTCCGCCGTCGCGGTATATTATACCCCATAGGGGTATATAGGACGAAGGAGAGCGTATGAAGAAGATACTGACCATCGAGGGCATGAGCTGCGGGCACTGCGCCATGCGGGTCAAGAAGGCCCTCGAGGAGGTCGCGGGCGTATCGTCGGCGACGGTGGACGTGACCGAGGGCAAGGCGGTGGTCGAGGGCGACGCGCCGGACTCGAACATGCTGCGCGGCGCCGTCGAGAAGGCCGGATACTCCGTCACCGGGGTGCTGCCCTAGGCTCGCCCGGATACGTCGAAGCCCCGGACTCCGATGGAGCCCGGGGCTTCATTGCATCCGGCGCAGGACGCTACTTCAGGTCCGACAGCCTGATCGGCTTCGGCTCGGTCACGTCTCCCTCGACGCGCACCAGCTCCTCGAGCAGCTCGCGGCCGCGCTTCGACAGCTTCTGCGGCACCTCGACCATCAGCTTGATGTACATGTCGCCGCGCTTGGCGCTGCCGCCGGCGCCGGGCACCCCCTCCTCGCGCAGGCGGAGCATCTTACCGTGCTGCGAGCCGGCGGGCACGGTCACCTTGACCCGCTTGCCGTCTATCGTCGGGACGGTGATCTCGCCGCCGAGGGTGGCCTTCATCACCGAGACGGGCACGGCGCAGTAGAGGTCGTAGCCGTCGCGCTCGAAGAACTCGTGCGGCTTGACGTGGATGAACACGTACAGGTCGCCGGGCCGCCCGCCGTTCTGGCCGGCGTCGCCCTGCCCCGGTACCGACAGGCGCTTGCCGTCGTCGATGCCCGGCGGGATGGTCACCTTGAGCTTCTGCTTCTTCTTGGTCAGCCCGGAGCCGCCGCAGGCCTTGCACGGCTTGTCGACGACGTAGCCCTCGCCGCCGCAGTTCGGGCAGGGGCTCGCGATCGAGAAGAAGCCGGAGCTGCGGCGTACCTGGCCCGAGCCCTGGCAGGTCGGGCAGACCTTGCGGCCGCCGCCGGCCTCGGAGCCCGAGCCGGAGCAGGCGCCGCAGCCCTCGTCGTGGCTGTACGATATCTCGACGGTCGCGCCGAAGACGGCCTGCTCGAAGCTCAGCTCCAGGTCGTAGCGCAGGTTCGAGCCGCGCGGCGGCTCGCCGCGCCTGCGGCCGCCGCCCGACGAGCGGGCGCCGCCGAACAGGTTGTCGAAGATGCTCGAGAAGTCGCCGAAGCCGCCGAAGATATCCTCGAAGTCCCGGTAGATGTTGGTGAAGTCCTGGCCGCCGCCCTGGCCGCCCATGCTGTCGACGCCGGCGAAGCCGAACTGGTCGTAGGCCGCCCGCTTCTGGTCGTCCGACATGACCTCGTAGGCTTCCGTGGCTTCCTTGAAGCGCTCCTCGGCAGCCTTGTCGCCCGGGTTCTTGTCCGGGTGGTTCTGGATGGCCAGCCGCCTGTACGCCTTCTTGATGTCGTCCTTGCTGGCGTTCTTCTGCACGCCCAGGACCTCGTAGTAGTCTCGCTTAGCCACGGTTCACCCTTACTTGCGAATTGGGGCGCAGAGAATAAGAGAATACGAGAGAGAGGAGGACAAGAGCAAATGCTTATTCATTCTCTCGCCCTCCCTCTTCATCTCGTATCCTCTTCGTCCGCTTTACGCCGTCGATCTTATTTCTTGTCGTCGTCGTCGACGACGCGGTAGTCGGCGTCCTCGGCGCCGGCGTCGCCGCCGGTACCGGAGGCCTGCCCCGCGTCGCCCGCGGCCGCCTCGGGGCCGGCCTCGGCGCCCGGAGCGCCGGCCGACGACTGCTTATAGATCTGCTCGGCCAGCTTGTACGAGGCCTGCTTGAGCGCCTCGATCTTCTCCTTCATCTGCTCGGCCTCGTTGGCCTCGACGGCCTTCTTGAGGTCGGCGACGGCCGCCTCGATGGCGGAGCGCTCCTCGGCGCTGACCTTGTCGCCGTAGTCCTTCAGCGACTTCTCGGTGGAGTAGATCAGCGTGTCGGCCTCGTTGCGCGCCTCGGCGCGCTCGCGCTCGCGCTTATCCTCCTCGGCGTGGGCCTCGGCCTCCCTGACCATCTTATCGATGTCGGCGTCGTTGAGCCCGGAGGAGGCCTCGATGCGTATCTTCTGCTCCTTGCCGGTCCCCTGGTCCTTCGCGGACACGTGGACGATGCCGTTTGCGTCGATGTCGAAGGTCACCTCGATCTGCGGCACGCCGCGCGGGGCCGGCGGGATGCCGTCCAGGTCGAAGCGGCCGAGCGTGCGGTTCTGAGTGGCCATCTCGCGCTCGCCCTGCAGCACGTGGATCGACACGGTGCTCTGGCTGTCGGCCGCCGTGCTGAAGATCTGGCTCTTGCGGCACGGGATGGTCGTGTTGCGGGTAATCAGCCTGGTGAACACGCCGCCGAGCGTCTCGATGCCGAGCGACAGCGGGGTCACGTCGAGGAGGAGCACGTCCTTGACGTCGCCGCCGAGGATGCCGCCCTGGATCGCGGCGCCGACGGCCACGGCCTCGTCGGGGTTGACGCCCTTGGACGGTTCCTTGCCGAAGAGGTCCTTGACGATCTGCTGGACCTTCGGGATGCGGGTCGAGCCGCCGACGAGGATCACCTCGTCGACCTGGTTCGCGGTCAGCCCGGCGTCCTTGAGCGCCTTGCGGCAGGGCTCCTTGGACTTCTCGAGCAGGTCCTCGATCAGGCGCTCGAACGCGGCGCGGGTCAGGCTCTTCTGCAGGTGCTTGGGGCCGGACGCGTCGGCGGTGATGAACGGCAGGTTGATGTCGGCCTGCTGGACGTTCGACAGCTCGATCTTGGCCTTCTCGGCGGCCTCCTTGAGGCGCTGCAGCGCCATCTTGTCCTTGGACAGGTCGATGCCGGAGTCCTTCTTGAACTCGTCGACGAGCCACTGCATGACGCGGCGGTCGAAGTCGTCGCCGCCGAGGTGGGTGTCGCCGTTGGTGCTCTTGACCTCGAAGACGCCCTCGCCGAGCTCGAGTATCGATATATCGAAGGTGCCGCCGCCGAGGTCGTACACGGCGATGGTCTTCTCCTTCTTCTGGTCCTTGTTGAAGCCGTACGCGAGACTGGCCGCGGTCGGCTCATTGATGATGCGCTTAACCTCGAGGCCGGCGATGCGGCCCGCGTCCTTGGTGGCCTGGCGCTGGGCGTCGTTGAAGTACGCGGGCACCGTGATCACGGCCTCGGTGACCGCCTCGCCGAGGTAGTCCTCCGCGGTCTTCTTCATCTTCTGCAGGATGAAGGCGCTGACCTCCTGGGGGCTGTACAGCTTGCCTGCCGCGTCGACGCGGACGTCGTTCTGGTGAGCGACGATCTTGTACGGAACCAGGCTGGTCTCGTTCTGCACCTCCTCGAAGCGGCGCCCCATGAAGCGCTTGATCGAGTAGACGGTGTTCTCCGGATTGGTGATCATCTGGTTCTTGGCCGGCTGCCCGACGACGCGCTCGCCCTTGCCGGTAAAGCCGACGATGGACGGCGTGGTCCGCTGCCCTTCGGAGTTCGCGATGACGAGGGGCTCGCCGCCCTCCATCACCGACACGCAGCTATTGGTCGTTCCAAGATCGATTCCGATTATCCTTCCCATGGGATGCTCCTTATGCCTTCGCCTCTGGCGCGGTTTGTTCGTTCGAATCCCCGCTCGGGCGGGGCATGCATACCTTGACCTTGGCGCTCCGCAGCACGCGGTCGCGCAGCTTGTAGCCCTTTATGAATTCCTCGACGACGGTCGGCTCGGGGCAGTCGCCCGGCTCGCTCATCACGGCCTCGTGCACGTTCGGGTCGAACGCGGCGCCGACCGACTCGAAATGGGTCAGCCCGTACTTGCCCGCCAGCGTCGACAGCAGGTTCTTCTGGATCATGCCGACCCCGTCGTGCAGCGACGAGAAATCCCTCGACAGCTCGGAGCTCTTAATGGCCCGCTCGAAATCGTCGAGCACGGCCACGAGGTCGCCGAGTATCTGGGAGTTCGCGTACTGGACCGCGTCCTCCTTCTCCCTGAACATGCGCTTGCGGAAATTCTCGTAATCGGCCAGCTTGCGCAGGTACTGGTCCTTGAGGGACGAGACCTCGGCCTCCAATTCGGCGACCCTGGCCTCCGCGGCGGCGGCCTTCGCTTCCGCGGCCGTCGCCCTGGCCTCGAAGGCCCCGCTGTCGGGCTCGGCCCGGGCCGGGCCTCCGGCCGCCTGATCCGTCGGTCGATCAGTAACCTGGCCCTCGTTCGGCGTTTCCGTTATATCCTGGTTCTTGTGTTTAGACATGGCCTCGCTCTACGATGATGATACCCCAGGGTCCTCTGACTCGCTTGACGCTGGGAGCCGTGCGGCTGGTATCATGTAAAGTAATAAGGGCGATTTTGAAGCGTCAAGCCACTTGGAGCCTTCTTTAGCGAATAATCGTGAAAATAGGCACGGTTCTTGTAGGTTCGGGCACCCTGACCGCCTATCGTTCGGCTTGACTTTGGCCGGCGATGCTTTACCATTTAGCTCGAGGGTAGTCGCCCGTCGCCTCGTATCGCCGCCACGAAAGGATCGTACTTGCAGTTCCAGAGACCATCGATCATCCAGGAGCAGAGGCAGAAGCTCAGTCCCCAGATGATCCAGTCCATCAGGCTCATGGCCCTACCCCTCCAGGAGCTGAAGGAAGAGATACAACAGGAGATCGAGGCGAATCCCGCCCTCGAGGTGCTCGAGGACCGGTCCACGATGTCGCTCGAGTCCATCCCCGAGGAGCGCGAATCGGAGTCGGAGGCCGTCCAGCGCTTCGAGAACAGCTCCGATCCGGGCTACAGCCGTTCGGGAGACGACGACTCGGACTCGAAGCGCATGTTCCTCGAGGGGGCGATCACCTACCCCGAGACGCTCCAGGAGCACCTCCTGTGGCAGCTCCGGCTCCAGCCCATCACCCCGTCCCAGCGCGAGATAGGCGAACGCCTCGTCCAGAACCTGAACGCCGACGGTTTCCACAAGGAGGACCCGTACCTGCTCTGCAAGGGCTTCTCCAAGGCGGCCGTAGACAAGGTGATGGCCGTAATCCAGCGCCTGGAGCCGATCGGCGCCTGCACCGAGGATTTCAGGGAATCGCTGCTCGTCCAGGCCGGGCAGGCCCCGGACGCTCCTCCCGGGGCGCTGGAGATCATCGGCGATCACATGGACCTGCTCGAGCGGGGGAAGCACCAGGACATACAGAAGCGGCTTAAGCTCGACGACGACGAGCTCGAGGCGGCCTTGGGCTTCATCAAGGGGCTGAACCCCTTCCCCGGCAGGCTCTACTCGGCCGAGGAGACCAAGTACGTCACCCCGGACGTGCAGGTCAAGCTCAAGGACGGCGAGTTCGTCATCGTCATCAACGACGAGGAGATCCCCGTCATAGGCATCAACCCGTTCTTCGACCGGCTATCCGGGGAGAAGCACGACAAGGAGACGGACGCCTTCGTCAAGGACAACATCCGCAAGGCGCGCTGGTTCATCCAGAGCATCCAGCAGCGCAACCGCACCCTGCTCAAGGTGGTGCGCTCCATCGTCGAATTCCAGCGCCCGTTCTTCGCGCGGGGGCCCAAGTACCTCGCCCCGCTGACGCTCAAGGACATCGCCGGAGAGGTAGGGGTCCACGAGACGACCATCTCCCGCATCGCCGGGAAGAAGTACGTCCAGACCGACTGGGGCATCTTCGAACTGCGGTACTTCTTCACGAACAGCATCTCCGGCTCCGGATCCGGCGGCTCGAGGTTCTCCAAGGGCGGCGTCAAGCAGGTGATCAAGGAGATCATCGAGAACGAGACGAACGCGATGTCCGACCAGGATATTACCGACATACTGGCCCGAAAAGGCATTAAATTAGCGAGGAGGACAGTGGCCAAGTACCGAAGCGAGTTGAACATGGATTCATCGTTCGGCCGCAAGCGCGGCTAGGCGCAATCAGCCGGTCCGACCGGCACAAGGAGGCTTGCATGACTATTGACGTCCGTTCCGTGCACTTCGACCTCGGCGAACCGAGCAGGGCTTACCTGGACAAGAAGCTTGAGCGCATCGCGTACGCGAAGGACCTGATCGTCGACCTCTTGTTCTCGTTCACCAAGGAGAAGCAGTTCAAGTGCGAATGCACCGTCAACTTCCGCTGGGGCTCGAGCGCCCACGTGCAGGAGACGGACTTCGACCTGGCGGCGGGGATGGACAAGCTGATTGATACGCTCGAGCAGAAGATAAACAAGGAAAAATCGAAGGTTCAGGACAAGAAATAAGCGACCTGAGCGGCTCGATCGAAGGCCTCTCCGCGACCGCGGAGGGGCCTTCGGCGCCTCCGGCTCAATATCGGTAGCGGACTGACGTCAGGAGTACCGAGAACGGCTCTCCCTCGGCGTCGCAGCCGACGCCGGCGATCGGGACGCCCGAGGCCTGGTCCGCTCCGTACAGGTAGCAGGGCAGCTCCAGCTTCATGTCGGCGCCGGGCCCGAAACGCTCGCTGATGAACGATCCGGCCAGTACGTTGACCATCTCCAGCACCGCGTCCTCCGGCTCGTCGGCGGCGTCGGCGTCGCCCGAGCCGAGGAGCTCGACGATCCCGGCGTACAGGGACCTCGGCATGCGCAGCTCGAGCCTGCACGAGAGCGGCTTCAGTATGTCGATAGCGGCCGCTATCCCTCCGGGCTCGGCCGCGCCCCGTCCGCCCTCGAGACGTCCATGAAGACCATCCCGGCGAAAACCTCCGACGTCGCCCTGAAGAGCGCGTCGGCCGTCTCGATCGCTTCCGCGTCGTCGTTCACGCAATGCCCCCTATCGCGGCCGCCAGCTTGGCCGGCGAGACCGGCTTCTTTATGACGGCCGCGGCCCCGTGCCCCGTCAGCTCGCTCTCGAGCCCTCCGTCCGCTATGCTCGAGACGACTATCACCGATATCCAAGCGCTGGCCGGGTCGTTCTTGACGAGGCGCACGAACGTGACGCCGTCCATCTTGGGCATGTTCAGGTCGGTGACTATGAGGTCGTAGGCGCCGGGATCCTTACGCAGCGCCGATAGGGCGCTCAGGCCGTCCTCGGCGTACGAGTACCGGCATTCGGCCAGGCCCGTCATCTCGAGGCAGCGTTGCACGATCATCCGGGACGTCGACGAATCGTCGACGATCAGGATCGACTTGAAGTCCTTCATGGGCGCCTCCCCTAAATAGACCAGGTTCTCGAACCTGAGGACAGCGTGGTCTCGCCGTTGGCCACCGCCAGCGTGACGGTCCTGCTGATGGCCCCGCCGACGTCCTCGGCGATCGGGCCGAGGGTGCTGCGCCACAGCTGCTTCTTGACCGCGAGGATGTTGCGCTTGCCGATGTCGAACAGGCCCGCGGCGTCCATCACGCGGCTGCCGCCGGCCAGCTTCACCCAGACGTGCGCCCTGGCCGCGCCCCTCGCCTTCAGCTCCTCGATCATCAGCGGCAGGCCGACGTCGGCGTAGTAGCCGGCGGGTTTCCTGCCCGACTCGCTGTCGACGGTCGAGTCGGGCAACGCGACGTGGATCAGGCCGCCCAGGCGGAGGCTGGCGTCGTAGATGAGGACCGCGACGCACGAGCCGAGGGCGTAGGTCTTGATGAGGTCCTAGGGATCGGACGATACCTTCCATTCGCCTATGCCGACGTTCAGGATCGCTATCACGCCCTCCCGGCGGCCGGGTCGCCGACCCTGGCCATGATCTCGCGGGCCATCAGCTCGATCGGCACGAGGGTCTCGGCCGCCCCGTTCTCCCACGCCTCCTTGGGCATGCCGAACACGACGGAGCTCGGCTCGTCCTGGGCGACGCAGCGCGCCCCCGATCGCCTGAGCGCCAGCATCCCGTCGGCGCCGTCCCGCCCCATGCCGGTGAGCAGGGCGGCCACGGCGTCCGGGCCGACGGCCTCGGCCGCCGACAGGAACAGCGCGTCGACCGACGGCCTGTGCCCGCTGACCTTCGGCCCGTCGTCGAGCCGCGCCTCGAGCCGCCGGCCCGACCGGACCACGGTCAGGTGCAGGTCCCCCGGGGCGACGAGGGCGGTACCGCGCTCGAGCTCTTCCCCGTCCTCGGCCTCCTTGACTCGGACGGCCGACTGGCGATCCATCGACTCGGCGAACATCCTGGTGAACACCGGCGGCATGTGCTGCACTATGAGCACGGGCGGCGAGTCCGCCGGCAGGGCCGTGACCACCTTGGACAGCGCCACCGTGCCGCCGGTGGAGGCGCCGAGCGCTATGACCTTCCCGACCGGCCGGCCTCGGAAGCGTCGGTCGGACGCGGGGCGGCCGGCGGGCGGGCTCGGCCGCGCGAGGCCTCCGGCGAGCGAGCGTATCTTCCCCGGTTCGGTCCGGCCCGCCGCCTTAACCTTCTCGGCCAGCTCGGCGACCATCGCCTTCAGGCCGAACGCGTCGTAGGCGCTCGGCTTCGCGACGATATCGAAGGCGCCCGCCTCGAGCGCCTCCAGGGCCTTCCGCGATCCCTCCGCCGTCACTGCCGACACCACGATGACCGGCAGCGGATACTGCGGCATCAGCTTGCGCAGGAAGGCTATGCCGTCCATCTTCGGCATCTCGACGTCCAGCGTGACGACGTCCGGCTTCAGGAACACGATCTTGTCGCGCGCCGAGTAGGCGTCGGAGGCCTTGCCGACCACCTCGATACCCGGGTCGAGCGACAGCCCCCGCTCGAGCAGGTCCCGCGCGATCGCCGAGTCGTCGACGATGAGCGCGCGGACTCGCCGGGTAGCGCTCATACTAGCCTCCTCAGGCGCTTGACGTCGTCGCCCTCTTCGAGAACGAGCTCGTCTCCCTCGAACCTGAATAGGATGAGCTGGTCGTCAGACCCCGGCTCCAGTTCCTTGACGGCCGCGGGCGCCCCGTCGAGCGAGGCGCACTGATAGCCCATCTCGGGGCGGACCCGCAGGCGCTCGGCCCCCTCGAGGTCCCAGGAGAGCGTCAGGCGCTGCCTGAACCCGTACGGGACGCCGCCTCCGGGCAGCTCGGCCGTGCCGTCGATATCGACGCGCTTTACGCAGAAGGAATCCTTGAAATCGTACAGGGCCCTATAGGCTATATCGGCGAGCGCGACGCCCTTGAGGCTTCGGGCCGCGACGCGATCCACGAACGGCTCCCCGCCGACCTCGTGGAAGGCCACCGCCCAAACCCCGCGCAGCGCCCGCCGCAGCGGATCGGCCGCGGCCGCGGACAGCGAGTAGCCTCCGGAGTCTGCCGGCAGCTTCATCGCGATCGATTCGGCCATCCGCTCTCGCTCGAGCGCCTCGTTCGTCTTCTTTGCCATCTCGTTACCCCAAGAAGGACGTGTCTATGATCCGCGCGTAGTCGCGCGCGGCGTAGCTCGCCGGAGCGGCTTCCCAGAGGGTTCTGTGGCGCTCGATCGAGCGAGGGACGTACTCCGACTTGCATATCTCGTACACGGGCGTCCTGAACCTCGAGAACACCCTGCGATACTCCTCGACGCGGCCCACCTTGTTCTCCGCCTTCACGAAGACGAGCGCGTGGGCCCGGATCTCCCGTCCGAACGCCGCCGCGCACTCCCGCACCTCCGCCAGGATCGCCTCGAGGCCGGAGACGGAGAACAGCTGGAATTCGAGCGGTATGACGACGGCCTGGCAGGCCGCTATCAGGGCTCGCTCCAACGGACCGTTGGAGGGCGACGTGTCGACGACGATCCAGTCGTAGCGCTCGGCGAGCCTGGCCAGGAGCGAGGCGAAGCCCGGGGCCGCGGCCAGTATGTCCGAGTCGCCGAGCTCCAGCCTCATGCGCCGATTGCGCGACGGCAGCAGGTCGAGCCCGCGCCGCACGCCCTTCTCGACGAAATCGGAGACGGGCACGCGCTCCCGGGCGGCTATCGCGCCGAACAGGCCCGCCAGGTCGCGGGGCGCCGGCCTGCGCGCCCTCGAAGGGGCGCCGTTCCCGTCGCCAGAGTCCCCGGCGGCGGGAACGGGCCGCCGCCCCAGGATCAGCGTGAGGTTGCCCTGCGGGTCGCCGTCTATGACCAGCACGCGCTGGCCTGCCCTGGCCAGCCCGGCGGCCAGGTTCAGCGCGGTGACAGTCTTGCCGACGCCCCCCTTCTGGTTGGCTATCGCGACTATCCTGTAGCCGAGGCTCCTGAGCGACGGGCCCATCAAGCGCCTTCCTTCCGGTACGTGGCCGGCCGTACGTAGGCGAACGGGCACGACTCGCGCGGCAGGCTCTCGGAATGGCCTATGAAGAGCCATCCTCCGGGCTTGACCACGCGATAGATCGACTCGACGAGCCTCGCGCGCGACGGCGGGTCGAAATAGATCATGACGTTGCGGCAGAACACCACGTCGAAGCGCGACTTGAACGGATACGGCTCGCGCATCAGGTTGAGCCGCTTGAACAGCACCAGCGACCGTAGCGCGGGCGACACGGACCAGGCGTCGGGGCCGGCGGGCCGCAGGTACGACGAGCGGAATTCACGGGGCAGCTCCCGGAGCTTGGACTCCGCGTAGACGCCGGCCTTGGCCTCGAGCAGGGCGGCCATCAAGATGTCTGTGGCCAGCACCCCCGCGTCCACGGAGCCGGCCCCCGGCGTCCTGGACATCGCCTGCGAGAGCAGCATCGCTATCGTATACGGCTCCTCGCCCGCGGCGCAGCCGGCGCTCCAGATACGGACGGGCGAACCGCTGCGGGCCGATCCGCCGATCAGGGACGGCAGGATCTCGCGCGAAAGCGCGTCGAAGTGGTCGCGTTCCCTGAAGAAGAACGAGTGGTTGGTCGTGACGCGGTCTATCAGCTCGGACAGCTCGTCCGCCCCGCCGGCGGTCCGCAGCAGGTCGAAGTACTCGGTGAACGATGAGAAGCCCAGCTGGCGCACCCGCTTCGATAGCCTTCCGGCGACCAGGCTGCGCTTCTGGTCGGTCAGGCGTATGCCGAACCGGGCGTAGACGAGCTCGGATACGAACCGGAAGTCGCCGTCGCGGAGCGGCAGCAGGACGTCGCTCACGGCTCCCGCCCGGCCTCGGCGATGGCGCGCACGTCGTCGTCCCGGACGAGGGCCTCGACGTCAAGCAGTATCTTCACGTCCTCCCCGACCTTGCCCATGCCCGAGATGTACCGGTCCTTGCCCGACTGGGTGCGGAACTTGGGGGCTTCCTCGACCTGGTTCTCGGGTATCTCGATGACCTCCTCGACCGTATCGACGATGAACCCCAGCGTGGTCCGCACGATGTCGGCCACAACGATGCAGGTCCGGTCGTCGTACGTCCGCTCGGTCAGCCCGAATCGCAGGCGCAGGTCGACGACGGGAATCACCTTGCCGCGCAGGTTGATGACGCCCTTGACGTAGGCGGGCATGTCGGGCACCTGAGATATCTTCTGCAGCTCGATGATCTCCAGGATATGGCGTATGCCGATGCCGTAAGACTCGTCGGCTATACGGAAGAATAGATACTTGTTGGCCTGGGTATCCTCGTTCTCGTCGTCCTCGAGGAAGAGGTCGTCCCGGGCATCGCGCCGTCCGGCTTCTGCCATGGATTCCCCCTTCCTAGAACTTGCCGAAGTCGTCGTCGTCCAGCGCGATGACGTCGGCGGGATTGATCGGCTTGCGGTCGGCTTTGCCCGCCGGCTTGGCTGTCAGCGCCTGCCGCCCTTGCTGCTGGGCCGGCGCGGGCGCAGCGTCCCTCCGCAAGGTGATGCCGGAGCGGCTGGCCAATCCCTGCCTGCCAATCTCGGTCTGCAGCATGCGCATCACGTCGTCGTTGGTCAGCTTCTGCTCCCTGACGGCGAGCTTGAACTTGGCGAGCATCGCCTTGAGCTGCTGCGACTGGCTGGACAATTCCTCGGCGGCGCTGGCGCTCTCTTCCGCGCTGGCGGTGTTGGCCTGGGTCACCTGATCGATCTGGTTAAGGCCGGTGCTGATCTGCTCCAGGCCCTGCGACTGCTCCTTGCCGGCCGTCGCGACTTCCTCGGCCAGGCTGGCTACCTGCGCCGCTCCGGTGACGATGGACTGCAGCTGCTTGGCCGTTACCTCCACGAGCCCGTTGCCCTTGGCGATGTTGCTTATCGCCTCGTTGACCATCTTGTTGGTTTCCTGCACCGAGCCGGCGGACCGCACGGCCAGGTTGCGCACTTCCTCGGCCACCACCGCGAAGCCCTTGCCGTACTTTCCGGCCCTGGCGGCCTCGACGTTGGCGTTGAGCGCCAGCAGGTTGATCTGGAAGGAAATGTCGTCTATCGCCTTGACTATCTTGCGGATCTCCTCGGCGGAGGTGTTGATGTCGGTCATCGCGGACACGAGGTCCTTCATCTGCATGTTGCCCTGCTCGGCGTCGTCCCTGGCGGTCTTGGCCAGCCCGTTTACCTGCACGGCGTTCTCGGTGTTCTGCCTGGTCTGGCCGGCGATCTCGGTCACCGACGACGTGATCTCCTCCAGCGAGCTGGCCTGCTCGGTAGCGCCCTGGGACAGGGCCTGGCTGGCCTGCGACACCTGCTGCGAGCCGGCGGTCACCTGCTCCACGGCCATCGTCACCTGGCCCAGGAGGTCGTTGATCGCGGCGAGCGTGTCGTTCAGCGCCGTCTTGAGGATGTCGAAGTCGCCCTTGTAGTCGCCGGTCATCGTGGCGGTCAGGTCGCCCTCCGCCATGCGCTTCAGGATGGCAATGGTCTCGTTGATGGGGTTTATGACCAGGTCCAGCGTGCGGTTGACGCCCTCTACTATCTTGCGGAAATCGCCCTGGTGCTTCGTCGCGTCCGCGCGCGTCTGGAGCCGCCCCTCGACCGCGGCCTGCGTGAGCATGGCGGCCTCGTCTACCAGGGACTCGATGATGCCGGTCATCGTCTTCATCTCGCGCTGCAGGGCGGACAGCTCGTCCTTGCCTTCGATATTGAATTCCGTGTCCATCTCGCCCTTGGCCAGCTTGACCGCCGCGTTGATGCAGTCGCCGAGCGGCTTGACGATGGAGCGGGTGATCAAGAGCGCCAGCAGGAGGGCGATGACGATGGCCGCGACCGCTATGCCGATGACGATGACGATGGCCTGGGTAGTGGTCGCCTCCGTCTTGTCCGCGTCATCCTTCGCCAGAGCATCCTGGAACTCCCTCAACGATTCCCATGAGGCGATGTAATCGCTTTGCTCGGTACGGTAGTCTCCCAGGAGCAGGTCGGTAGCCTGCGCGTCCGTCTCCGGCTCGCCTACCTTGGCCAGCTCCATGATGCGGTTCTGGGTAGCTATATACACCTGCCGCTTGGCGTTCATGGCGGCCAGCCGGCGCTTGCCCTCCTCGCTCGTGATCGCGGTGGTCAGCGCGTCGATGATCTCGCCGGTCTTCGCCCTCGCCTCCAGGATGCGCGCGTCTTCTTTCCTGACCTCGTCGAGGTTGCGCCCCCACAGGATCATGTTGCGCAAGGCCCGGGCTATGATATTGACCTGGTCGATGGCCGCGTTTACCTGGGCCACCTTGACGTAGCGGTCGTGGACCAGAATGTTCACCGCGTCGTTCAGCTCGTTCAGGCGCATGATGGACATGAGGGCTATCACGACGATCAGGACGATCATGAGCCCGAAGCTCAGGGCGAGCCGCGCGCCTACTTTAAGGTTCTTCAACATGTTCTTTCCTCCTGAGATTTTCCGTGCGGCGCAGCAGGCGCCGGTATCATTCGAGCACCAGGGACAACAGACGTCCCGTATCCACGATGAAGCTGACCGAGCCGTCGCCCAGTATGGAGCAGCCGGAGACGCCGTCTACCTTGCCCAGGTATTCGGACAGCGACTTGATGACGATCTGCTGGTTGCCCAGCACCTCGTCGATGAGCAGGCCGGCCTTGCGCCCGCCGGCGTTGACCACGAGCAGGATGCCGTCCTCGGGCTTTTCCACGGCGCCCTGCAGCCCGAATACCTGCCACATCTTTACCAGCGGCAGTATCTCGCCGCGCGCCCGCGGAAGCCGGGCGTCGAACCGGGCCGCGTCGCCGAAGGGCCGGCCGACTCTCGAGGCGCGACCGCGCCCGAGGCCGCCGAGGCGCTAGAGGCGCCCGAGGCAACGGAAGCCCGAGGGGAAGAGGCCCCGAAGCCCGACGAGGCCGACGACGATTAGACGGCCCTCGCGCTGGTAAAGCTGCGTTTCGCCGACGCCATCTGCTCGAAGGTGCCGATCGAGACCGAGGCGGCCGCTTTCTCGCTGATGGAGCGTATCGCGGCCATACGCTCCGAGGCGGAGCGGGCGGCGCGCGACGCAGGGCGAGGATATAACCGGCGATACGGTCTCGGAACTGGCGGACCACGCGCAGGCCACCATCGGAGAGGTTAGGAAGGCGCTGGAGGCCATGCGACTGCACGACAAGTCCGCGGCCGCCGGGCTCCGGTCGCTCGGGGACGAGCTGTCGTCGGCGATAGGCCTGCTCGACGAGATAGGCGAGATCACGGAGCGCTCCCGGCTGATAGCCTTCAATATGTCGATCGAGGCGGCGCGCATCGGCTCGCGCGGCAACGGATTCAAGGTCATCGTCGGGGAGCTGCGAAAGCTCAACGACCAGACCGCCGAATTCTCGAAGCGCGTGTCGGAGCTGCTTAGCCGCTTCAAGAAATTCAACGAGTCGCTCGTCCGCAATACGGTGGACGAATCGGACAAGGTCTCCGAGGAGGTGGAACGGGGTATCGAGGCCGAGGAGAATGCCGTACGCTCGCTGATGCGCGTCAGCCACGCGTGCGTCGACCTGACCGCCGGCATAGAGCGGGTGGTCGAATCGACGAACGAGGATCTCGATCGCATACTGGAGTCGCTGCAGTTCCAGGATATAACCCGCCAGATGGTCGAGGGCGCCCAAGCCATACTGGCGGAAGTGCAGGAAGACCTGCGGGGCAGGCTCGGGACGAGCCAGGGCGGGCGTGATCGGGTTCCGGACGCGGCCCGCGTCGAGGCGTTGCGCTCGAAGTTCCTGCTCGGATCCCACACCCGGGGCGAGAAAGAAGCCATACAGGAGGTCGTAGTATGAACGCGCTGATCGTCGACGACTCGTCGACCATGCGGAAAATCGTATCGCTCGCGCTCGGGGGCGCCGGCTACTCTACGCAGGAAGCCGAGAACGGCAGGATAGGCCTCGAGAAGACGATGCTCGGCGGCGTAGACCTGGTCCTGCTGGATATCAACATGCCCGAGATGAACGGATTGGAGTACCTCGAGGCCAAGTCGAAGATATCGTCGATAGCCAAGGTCCCGGTAGTGATGCTGACGACCCAGGACGAGAAAGAGCTTCAGGAAAAGGCCCTCTCGCTCGGCGCCAAGGCCTACCTCGTAAAGCCGTTCAAGAAGGACGACCTCGTGGCTACGCTGAATAAGATACTCTAGGCCGACGCCGGCGATCGGGACGCGTACGGTTAATATCGTTGCGCAAGCCCGGGAAACGGAGTATGCTCCGGGCGATGGATGAGAAACGCTTTACGGTACTCGACCTGCTCGACCTCGACCTCAAGGAGCACGACGCGCTCGAGCTGCGCTGTATCGGGGGCCGCAAGGGGCTGGGCAGGGTCATCAGCGCCCCGGACATAAACCGCCCGGGCCTGGCCCTGTCCGGCTTCTTCGAGAGCTTCGCGTACCAGCGCGTCCAGCTGATCGGCCACGGCGAGGCGGCGTACCTGCACCTGCTCGCCGCCGAGGGCCGCGAGGAAGGCGTCTCCAGGATCTTCTCGTTCCCGATACCCTGCTTCATCTTCGCCAACGGCGAGGCGCCGGCCCCGATGTTCGCCAACGCGGCCGAGGCCGCGAACTGCCCCATCCTGCTGTCGGACCTGCCCTCGACGGAGCTGTCGTCCAGGCTGATGCGCGTGCTGACCAACGTGTTCGCCCCGAGGACGAGCGTGCACGGCGTGCTCGTCGAGGTGTACGGCATCGGCATCCTGCTGACCGGCGAGTCCGGCGTCGGCAAGAGCGAGACCGCGCTCGAGCTGATCGAGCGCGGGCACCGCCTGGTCGCCGACGACGTCGTCGAGATACGCTGCATCTCGGGCAACATCCTGATGGGCTCGGGGGCCAACAAGGTCATCGGCCACCATATGGAGATCCGCGGCCTGGGCATCATCAACGTGACCCACCTCTTCGGCGTCGGCGCGATCAGGGACAAGAAGCAGATCCAGCTCGTCTGCTCGCTCGAGGAATGGGACGCGTCGAAGGTCTACGACCGCATAGGCACGGAGGAGAAGACGATGGACATCCTGGGCGTCCACGTGCCGCAGCTCGACATACCGGTCAAGCCGGGCAGGAACATCCCGATCATCGTCGAGACCGCCGCGATGAACGAGCGGCTCAAGAAGATGGGCTACCATTCGGCCAAGGAATTCAACCAGAACATACTCCGTTGGCTTGAGAGCGAGAACGCCCGCGCCGTATACTTCGGGCGAGACGATTCAATCTAACCTAATCAGGATCGGAGAGGCCTCCATGATCGAGAGAATGACCGTCATCAAGAACAGGGCGGGAATCCACGCCCGGCCCGCGGCGTTGATCGTACAGACGGCCAGCAAATTCAAGTCGAAGATATCGCTCCAGAAGGGCGACGACAGGATAAACGCGAAGAGCATCATGGGCATCATCACGCTCGGAGCCGGCTTCGATACGGAAATCCTCATAATCGCCGACGGCGAGGACGAGGCGGACGCCGCCGAGGCCATCGATAGGCTGTTCAAGAACCGCTTCGAAGAGGAGTGATGACGGGCAAGGCCTTCTCGTCGCGCCGGGCGACCGACCTGGTCGTCATCGGCCTGATCTACGCCATAGCGCTGGCCGGAGCGCTCGCCTACCTGCGGACCGCCACGCTCGGCGACTCGAGCTTCCCAGTCGTCCAATCCGGGGCGGCCGCCGCCCTCCTGACGCTGGCCCCGACGGTGATCGGCCTCGTGCTCGTCGCGGCCGCGACGCGCTTCGCCCGCGAATACAGGCGAAAGGCCTGGGGTTACCGGCTCAAGGGCAGGGTGCTGGCCTCGTTCGTCGCCGTAGCCGCGATGGCCGCCGTGCCTCCGTCGCTGTTCATAGGCATGATAGCGGTCGAGGCCATAGACTCGCCCGCCTCGGCCTCCGTCCGCTCCGCCCTCGACGACGGGCTCGACGTGGCCCTGACCTACTTCGCCGACAAGGAAGCCGCGCTCAAGTACGCCGCCGAGAACGACGTGGCGCCGATAGTCGACGCGCGCGGCCCCGACGCCGAGCGCGCCCTGTCGAGGCTATCGGCCCGGGAGCCGTCCGTCTGCGCCGTCGAGCTGTTCTACGACGGCGCGTCCGCCTCCTTCGCCGGCGACCCGGCCGTTCGCGCCTCGCCCGGCTTCCTTCCTATGGACAAGAGCGCGTTCCTTCCCAGGCTCTCGGCCGGCGGGGCGAGCTACGCGCGCTACTTCGCGGCGGAGGCGGGCCGTTCTCCCGACCGGCGTTCGCGCGTCTCGGCCATAGTCTCGCTCAGGTTCGACGGCGAGGCCGAGCGCGCCGCGTCGGCCCTATCGTCGACACTGGCCAAGCTCGAGGTCGCCGGCCGCCTCCGCGGCTCGTCGAGCCTCTACGTGGCGTTCTTCTCGTTCAGCCTAGTGGCGCCGCTCTTGGCCATAGCTACGCTGTTCGCGCTCGGCGTATCCGACCGGCTGCTCAGGCCGGTAGCGGCGCTGTCCGACGCGATAGCCAGGATAGGCTCCGGCGCCAGGCGCGCCCCGTACCTGGCCAAGCCCGGCGACGAGGCCGGCGACCTGGTCGAGAGCCTCAACGCGCTGCTCGAGCGCATCGAGCGGAGCCGCGGCGACGAGCTGCGCAACGAGAAGATAGGCGCCTGGCGCGACATCGCCCGTAAGCTGGCGCACGAGCTGCGCAACCCGCTGACGCCGATACGGCTGTCGGCCGAGCGGGTACTCAAGCGATGGAAGGCGGACCCGTCGTCGATAGACGCGGTACTCGAGAAGTCCATGGTCGCCATCATCCAGGAAACGGCCAATATGGAGGCCTTGCTGACCGAATTCCGCGATTTCGCGAGGCTGCCCGAGCCGCAGAAGGCCTGGATGGAGCTCAAGCCGATGGTCGACGAGGCGGTGCACCTGTACTCGGCCTCGTGGCCCGAGCTGAGCATAGACTGCGGCGCGATCGACCCGGCCATCACGCTGAAGGCGGATCGGGGCTACCTGAAGCAGGCGCTCGGCAACCTGCTGTCGAACGCGGCCGCGGCCACCGACGGCGCGGGCCACGTCTGGATCAGGGCCGATCTTGTCAAAACGGCCGAATCCCGGTACTGTAGGTTACAGGTCAGGGACGACGGGCACGGCATTCCGGCCGACGTCCGCGACAAGGTATTTTCGCCGTACTTCACCACGAAGCCGGGCGGGACCGGATTGGGCCTCGCCATCGTCGAGCACATCGTTTCCGCCCACGGCGGCAAGATCCGCTTCGACTCCGCTGAAGGCGCGGGTACGGTTTTCTACATCGACCTGCCGGCGGAGAGTCAATAATCGGATAAAGGAAGAAGATCCATGGGCGCCATCCTCGTAATCGACGACGAGCCCGGCATACGGGCCACCGTAAAGGACATCCTCGAGGACGAGGGGTACGAAGCCCTGACCGCCGAGGACGGCCCGGCCGGGCTCGAGACGCTCAAGCGGGAGAGCGTCGACGTCGTCGTCCTGGACGTATGGCTGCCGAGGATGGGCGGCATCGACGTGCTCAAGGCGATCAAGGCGGACCATCCGGCCGTGGAGACCATCGTCGTATCCGGCCACGCATCCATCGACATGGCCGTCAGCGCCGTCAAGCTCGGCGCCTTCGACTTCATCGAGAAGCCCCTATCGATCGAGCGGCTGATCACCGCGGTCAGGAACGCCAGGGCCCTGTCCGACCTGCGCGTCGAGAACGCCAGGCTCAAGCGCTCGGCCGTCGATTCCGACGACATCATCGGCGCCTCCGAGCCGATGGCCTACGTCCGCGACCTGATCTACCAGAGCGCCCGCACGGACGCCCGGGTGCTGATCACCGGCGAGAACGGCACCGGCAAGGAACTCGCCGCCAGGCGCATCCACGAGCTGTCGGAGCGGGCCTCGGGGCCCTTCGTCGCGGTGAACTGCGCCGCGATGCCCGACACCCTGATCGAGAGCGAGCTGTTCGGCCACGAGAAGGGCTCCTTCACCGACGCGGTGGCCAGGCGCAAGGGTAAATTCGAGACGGCCCATACCGGCACGCTGTTCCTCGACGAGATAGCCGACATGTCCCTTCCGGCCCAAGCCAAGATGCTCAGGGCCGTCCAGGAGATGCGCTTCGAGCGCCTCGGCGGCGAGAGCACCATCGAGGTGGACGTACGGGTGATAGCCGCCACGAACAAGGACCTGAGGCAGGAGATAGCGGCCGGCCGCTTCAGGGAGGACCTGTACTTCAGGCTCAACGTCATCCCGCTGCGGATGCCGGCCCTGAGGGAGCGGCCCGACGATATACCCGAGCTGACGGCCTTCTTCCTCGAGCGATTCTCGGGCGGGCGGGCCAGGCGCATGTCGGACGAGGCCATGGCGGCGCTCAAGGCCCACGACTGGCCGGGAAACGTCCGCGAGCTCAAGAATTTCATCGAGCGCATAGCGGTGATGAGCGACGAGGACGTCATCTCGGGCGAGACCGTGAGGCATTTCATGCTCAAGGGCGACGGCTCCAGCCCGGAAGCCGCGCCTGACCGGCTCGACGAGCTATCGAATTTACGGCTTTCGGAGGCCCGGGAGGCCTTCGAACGAGGATATTTACTCCACAACTTGAGAAAACATGGCTATAATATTGCGAAGACAGCCGAAGCGATCGGTGTATACCCGAGTAACCTGCACGCCAAGATCAAGAAATTCGGTATCGAGGCCGGCGAATGAATGACTTGACGGATCGCCAAAAAGAAGTGCTCGATTACATCGAGTCCTTCATCTGGGAAAACCCCTACCCCCCGACCATACGCGAGATAGCGGCCCATTTCTCGATGTCGGTCCGCGGCGCCTACGACCACCTGAAGGCGCTCGAACGCAAGGGCCGCATCAGGGCGGGCGGCGGCAGGTCCAGGAAGATCGAGATCATCGGCAAGCCGACCAGGCAGGAGCATAACGCCGCCGTCGAGGTGCCGCTGCTCGGTTCCGTGGCCGCCGGCAAGCCTATCTTCGCCGAGGAGAATTTCGACTCGAGCATCCACGTGCCCGTGTCGATGGTCGGATCGTCGCGCTGCTTCGCGCTCAAGGTCAAGGGAGACAGCATGATCAAGGCCGGCATCCTCGACGGGGACCTGGCCGTGATCGAGCAGCGCCAGGTGGCCAGCGACGGCGAGATAGTCGTGGCGGCCATCGAGGACTCGGTCACGCTCAAGCGCTTCTACAAGGAAAAGACGAGGGTCAGGCTCGAGCCCGAGAACGACAGCTACGCGCCCATCTTCACCCAGGACGTCCGTATACTCGGCAAGCTCCGCGGCATAGTCAGGAACTACTAAAAGCCGGTGGAACCCGTATTCGCGATCGGCGGGCCCGAGCTGGGCCGCCGCAACGACTTCATCAAGCAGCTGCGCTCGCGCTGCGCCTCCGAATGGAACGGCGAGCCGGAGGACCATAGGCTCTACGCCCACGAGACCCCGGTGCCGGCGCTGCTCGACCTCCTGATGAACGGCTCGCTGTTCTCGCCGGGCAAATTCGTGCAGTACCTCGGCGCCGACCAGGTCAAGGCCAAGGCCGACGTCCAGGCCATCGTCGAGTACGCCAAGCGCCCGGCCGACTCGACCGTGCTCGTGCTCGTCGCCGACGGCTTCGGGGTGGATAAGGCCATCGAGGCCGCCATACCGAAGGACGCCAAGAAGGTGTTCTGGGAGCTGTCCGCGCAGGAGACCGGCCGCTGGGTCAGGGAATACTTCTCGGGCCAGGGCCTGTCCGTCGACGACGACGCCGTCGAGGCCATCCTCGAGCTGGTCGAGAACAACACCGAGGCCCTCAAGGTCGAATGCTCGCGGCTGGCTCTGTTCTTCCCGCGCGGCTCGAGCGTCGGGGAGGACGAGGTCGAGCGCTACATAGCCCACAACCGGGCGGAGGACGCGTTCAGCCTGTTCGACAGGATGGCCACCGGCGACTTCGAGCAGGCGCTCGAGACCCTGGCGGCGATCCAGGCCGCCCGCGACGGCTCCGGCGTCGGGCTGCTCGCCGGGCTGCTCTGGTCGTTCAGGCGCCTGTCGTCGCTCCACGCGGCGCTGGCCGACGGCCAGGGCTTCGAGCAGGCGGCCCGCGCGCTGCGCATCACCCGCCGCTCGGCGCTGGCCAGCTACGACGCGGCGCGCAAGCGCTGGCCGCGCGGCCGCTGCGACCGGCTGATAGCCTTCGGGGTCGACGTCGACGCGAGGCTCCGGGCGATGGGCCAGGCCAACGAGCGCACGCTGCTCGAGCTGTTCGTGTACGCCTGCGTCGTGCGCAGGGAGCCCCTACCCCTCGGCCGGCTCTAGCCTCCGGCCGGGATCCACTCGGAGAACTCGAAGCGCATCCTGAAACGCCTCTTGACGAACAGGATAGCCATCTCCCCCTCTATCTCCATCGACTCGACGACGAGAGCGCCCCGGTGGTAGGCGTAGCGCGTCGACGAGCGCATGTACGACACCAGGGGCGGCGGCTCGAGCCAGGACTGGGTCGAAAACAGGGCCGCTCCGGTAGCGGCGAACGAGACGACGCCTTCGACGCGGCCGGCCTCTGTGTCGATCGAGAACGCCACCTCGACGGCGGAGCCCCGCGCCATCGCCTTCCCGACGCTCAGCGCGCCGGCGTAGGCCGGGTTGAACGGCGCGGCGTCGAATCCCGGGGGCGGCCCGCCGGCGTCGCGGCGATCGCCGCCGCGCGCGGGGCCCTCCGCCGCCTTCGCGTAGCGCTTCCGCCAGTCGTCGCTCGCGTCCTCGCCGTCCTTCTCCGCGGAGACGACGACCACCGCGTCGCGCCCGCCCGCCCGCTCGAGCCTCGTCTCGCCGCGCTCGTACGAGACCACGGCGCCCGAGGCGTCGAGCGCCTCTATCGATATGCGCGTCCTGGCGGCCTCGTAGCCCGACGCCAGCCGGCTCGCCTCGGTCGCCGCGGCCCACCAGGCGCCCGGGTCGCCCGCGGGAAAAGCCGCGACCGGAGCGACGATTACGAGCGAGGAAACGAGGATTAATGCCGATACTAAGTAACGAAACAATGCCGCTCCTTTCACGACAGGGGTCATCCATGCTAGAGTATAGCGAAATCTTGCCTGCCGTGTCGGATACTTGCGTGAACTCGGTCGTGGCGAACTGGACGGTATTCAACGCGTATGCGTAGCGACAAGACGGTGGACGAGAAGAGCGGTCAGTGGGGCGAGGCGTCGCAGGGCGACAGGCTCGCCCTATCGCGGGCCTTGCTCTCTATCATGAAGGACGGCGTATTCTTCGCCGACAGGGGCCTCAGGATACGGTACGCGAACCACGCGTTCGTGATGTCCACGAGCCTCGATTCCTTCGTCGACGAGCCGCCGACCCTGAACCAGCTCTACCCCGAGCCGATGAACGATAGGCCGCTGGCGAACGCGAGGGCCGCCCTCGAGTCGGTCGGCTACTGGAGCGGCGAGCTGACGCGCAGCCGCGAGTCCAGCCGGCCGAGCGTCGAGGAGATACGGCTGAGCCTCGCCCCCGAGGCGTCCGCCGCCTGCGCCCCAATAGACGGGCCCTGCTACGTCGGCGTCGTGCGGGACGTAACCGACGAAAGGGAGGCGCTCGAGCGCCTGGCCTGGACGCGCAACCACGACGAGCTGACCGGCCTGCCTAACCGCACCCTGTTCGCGGCCGCGATAGACTCGGTCATCAAGCGCAGCGACGCCGAGTCGTCCTGCCTCGTCATCGTGATCGCCGACCTCGACGATTTCAAGCGCTACAACACCGACTTCGGCCACGACTGCGGCGACCTGCTGCTTCGCGCGGCCGGCAAGCGCGTCGCCGCCACGGTCCGCGCCGGCGATATATGCGCCCGCACCGCCGGCGACGAATTCGGCGTCCTGATGCCGGTACGGTCGTCCGACGAGTCGCACGAGGCCGCGGCCAGGGTCCAGGCGGCCTTCGGCGAGCCGATCTCGCTGGACGGCAAGTCGTTCGGCCTGCGCGCCAGCCTCGGCGTGGCCGTATGGCCCCGCGACGGCGCGAACGCCACCGAGCTGCTCGCCGCCGCGGACGTGGCCCTCCAGGCCTGCAAGGACGCCGGCCGCAACGGCATCACCCAGTTCAACGAGGATCTATATCGCGACCGGCGCGGCCGCACCGCCCTCGAGACCGACCTGCGCGCCGCCATAGACGCGGGGCTCCTGTTCGTGCACTACCAGCCGGTAGTCAGGGTCTCCTCCGGCGAGATCGAGAGCGTCGAGGCCCTCGTCCGATGGGACGACCCGATACGCGGCGACGTCGCGCCGGAGAGCTTCATACCGCTGGCCGAGGAGACCGGCCTGATCATCAGGCTCGGCGAGCTGGTCATGCGCGCGGCCTGCAGGCAGGGCGGCGCCTGGACCAGGAGCGACGCCGCCTCGCTCAAGGTCGCCGTCAACGTGTCGCCGGTCCAGCTCGAGCGTCCCGAGTTCCCGAGCATGATAGCCGAGGTGCTCGAGACGACCGGGCTCTCGCCCGAGCGGCTGATAGTCGAGATCACCGAGAGCGTGCTGCTCGAGAGGCTCGACGACGCGGCGCTCGGCATCGCCAGGCTCAAGTCGCTCGGCGTGTCGCTGTCGGTCGACGACTTCGGCACCGGCTACTCGTCGCTGTCGTACCTGAAGAACCTGCCGATCGACATGGTCAAGATCGACCGCGACTTCATCAAGGACATCGAGACGTCGAACGCGGCCAGGGAGATAGTCAGCGGCATCATCGCGCTGGCCCATCGGATGAACCTGTCGGTGGTCGCCGAGGGCGTCGAGGCCGCGGAGCAGTACTACCTGCTCAAGTCGATGGACTGCGACTTCGCCCAGGGCTTCCTGTTCAGCCACGCGCTGCCGCCGCTCGAGCTCGAGGGCAGGTACCTATCGCGCGGGACCGGCTCGCGCTACTCCTCGTTCCTGCTGCGCCGCTAAGCGCCGACGGGCTAGAAGCCGGAGACGCGGTTGCGCCCGCGATGCTTCGACACGTAGAGGTACTGGTCCGAACGCTCCACCAGCGAGTCTATCGTATCGTTCTCCTGGAGGCCGGCCACGCCTATGCTGATGGTGATCTGCCAGGACACGCCGGGGAACTGGACCGCGGCCACGCCGTCGCGGATCCTGTTGGCGATGAACTGCGTGGTCTCAGGGTCCGACCTGACCATGTACACGATGAATTCCTCGCCGCCGTAGCGGGCTACCGTGTCGCTCGTGCGTATCGTGGCCTGGATGGTCTGGGCCACGCCCTTGAGCACCTCGTCGCCGACGGCGTGCCCGAGCTTGTCGTTGACCCGCTTGAAATGGTCGATGTCTATCATCAGCACGTGCAGCTGTTCCTTATAGCGCACGGCGCGCGAGAACAGGTGTATCGCTATCTGCTGGATGTAGCGGCGGTTATAGAGACCGGTCAGCGTATCCCTGAACGACAGGTTCCACAGCTCCTCGTTCTCGAGCTGGAGCGCCCGCAGCCGCTCCTCGCTCGGCAGCACGCTCTTCTTGACGGTGTCGGCGGCGTATAGGGCGACGATCACGCCGATTACCAGCATCGCGTAGTCGTCGGCGACGGCGGCCCGCCCGAAGGCGTCCATCGCGCGGGTCACGGCGAAGGCGCACAGACCCGCCGAGACCGCGAGGAAGCCGGGCCTGTCCCAGACGAAGAAGCAGTAGACGACCATGCCCGGCATGAACAGGTAGGGATCGACGCCGGCGGCTACGTCGAGGACGCAGACCGCGTAGGTGATCAGGTACGTAGCCGCCGCGAGAGGGCGGCTCTTGGACGACAGGAGGGAGACGAGCGGGCGTTTCTTATTGAGCAGCGCGTCGATGGCCAGCAGCCCGACGATGACCAGGGCCAGCCCGGCGGCCGCGGCCCGGGCGACGTTGACGGCGTCGTAGGCCTGCGCGGTCAACGCGGCCCGCGCGACGAGGAGCGCGCTCGAAAGGCCTACGAGGGCCAGGTAGCGGGCCCGCTGACGGGCCGCGACGCCGCGGGCCTTAGTCGATACGGCTCCATCCGATTCAGTCGGCGTTTCCATTTTAATCAACCTTTTTCAATGCTTACGGCAATAACGGCGATCTTCGACGGCGAGATACGAACGAGGTGGCGGTTACACCGAGGAGCCATCGAATCCCTCCGTATAGTACTACCGATTAAACCTAAGCGCCCGGCCCGCGCTTGTCAACCTTCTCCCGGCCGCGCCTCAGTCCAGCCCCGCCGGCGACAGGAACAGCCTCGCGGCGAACGAGCCGCCGGCCAGGTCGTAGCCGGCCTCGAGCGACAGGCTCGACGACTTGAGCCCTATCAGCGAGAAGTCGCAGCCGGCCCGTAGCCCGACGGTCAGCGCCGCCGGGCGCGCCGGGACGGCGAGGCCGGAGGGGCCGCCGGCCCAGGCGGCGTCCGCGAAGGCCGCCAGCGACAGCTTCCTGGCTATCACGAGCTCGGCGAACGAGGCCGACGCCGCAGGCGGCTCCCAGCCTAGGCTCAGCGAAGCGCCGTAGACGGCCGGGCCGACGCCGTCGAGGGCGGCCGGCTCGGGCGCGAACACGGCGTCCGACAGGTAGAACGGCGCGGCGGCGCCTTCGCTCAGCGCGACCCGCGCCATAGCGCCGAGCCTCGCGGTCAGCGGCCGGAGCGCGCCCGAGGCCGCGAACGGAGCCAGCGCCGCCTCGGCGTCGGCCCAGGCCAGGTGCTCGCCACGGTCGATGGCCAGCTGGTGGCCGAGCCCCGCGGATAGCTCGCGCAGCGCGCCGCCGCGGTCCGCGGGACGCGACGCGCCGTAGCGGACGCCGCTGGTCAGGAGCCAGGCCACTCCGTCGGAGGCGAGCCTGTCGGCCTCGACCGCCGACGACAGCTCGAGGCGCGAGCCGCCCCGGACGAGCGCCGCCCTGAGCGCACTCCGCTGGTACAGGGCGGGGATCGCGGCGCCGCTTATCAGCTCGCCCTCGTCGTCCCGCTCGGATAGGCGATCCCAATCGGCCAGGACGAACGTCTCGAGCCTGAGCCACGGCAGCGGGTCGACGCTCGCCGAGACCGACGCGGCCGGGACGAAGGAGCCGTCCCCGTACGCTCGCCAGTCGCCGCCCGCGTCGATCGACGCCTCGAGCGCGCCCCAGCGCAGGCCCAACCCGGCGCCTACGAACACGGAGTCCAGGTACAGGTACGGGTCGCCCGGGTAGGCGCTCGAGCGGGCCGTCGGCGCGACCGACAGGGCCGGCCTCGCAGCCGGCGCCCGCTCGAACGGCGCCCAGGCCCGCGCCGCCTCGGCGATGGCCGCGCCCCGCTCGAGCCGTACCGCCGCCAGCGCCTCGTCGACCCCGCCCGACGCTATCTCGGCTATCCGATCCGACATAGCGTCGGCGGACCGGTAGCCCTCGGCGTCGAGCTCGGCCAGCCGGTCGAACGACATGAACGAGAACGACTCGACCGAGCAGCGTATCCAGAGCGCGTCCGGGTACTCGAGCAGGTCGGCCACGCCCGCGCGCCGCTTGCCGATGTCTATCGAGGTATTGAGCACGATGATGGGGTTGCGCAGGTTGAGCCGCGGGTTGTCGTAGAAGGTGCTCGAGACGATGACGGTATCGGAGAATTCCCGCGCGGCGCCGAGCGGCACCAGGTTGGTAACGCCGCCGTCGATCAGCAGGTAGTCATCGAGCTCGACAGGCGGGAAGAACACCGGCAGCGCGTAGGCCGCCTCGAGTATCGTGACCAGGTCGCCCTCGGCCAGGCGTATCTCGCGCTTGGTCCGCAGGTCCTCGCAGATCACGACGATGGGGATAGGCAGGTCCTCGAGGCGCAGGTCGCCGAGGTAGAGCCGGATCAGGTCGCTGAAGCGCCTCGGGTCGAGCACGCCGCCGGAGACCGGCAGAGTCGGCTCGAACAGAGCGCCGAGCTCGGTGCCCGACACCAGGCCGTAGATCTGGTCCGGCGATAGGCCGGCCGCGTAGAGGAGGCCGATGATCGAGCCCATCGAGTTGGCGACGATGAAGTCTGGCACGACGCCGTCCTCCTCGAGCCGCCTGAGCACGCCGATATGGGCGAAGGCCCTGGCCGAGCCGCCCGACAGCACGAGCCCTACCGGCTCGCGGCCGCCCGAGCGCGCGGCCACGCGAGCCTCGAAGAACTCCCCGCCGACGAAGACGGGCGTCGACGCGAGCATCAGGTCGTCGGCCGAGACGCGGGCCGGTAGCGAGGCGAGGACGGTCAGGACGGCCGCGAGCGCGGCTATCCGGCCCGAGGCGCTTGTATGTACGAGCATGGCGTTACCTTTCGCGGTCGCCGGCGGGCAGCCACGCGTGGCTACCCGGGTACCAGTGGACGATGAGGAAATTCCAGGTAGCCGACAGGGCGCCGGAGCGGACGTCGTACAGGAGCCCCAGCGAGAAGATGCGGTCGCGGTGGCCGTAGTACGGGGTGCCGACGACCAGCGGCGACAGCCTGAGCATCGCGTAGGACGGGCCGAGGCCGGGCGCCCCGTCCTCGACGACGGTCTGCAGGAAGCCCAGGTCGAGCGCCATGTTGAAGTACGTGGTCCGCCGCGGCCCGAACACCGAGAAGCCGAGGATGGCGCCGGCCAGCGCGTCGCCGAACGGCGCCGGCGTCGCCCGCGCGACGCCGAAGGCCTCGAGCTCCAGGCGCTGGCCGAGGCCGGCCGACAGGCCGGCGCAGGCGTAGGCGCCAGAGCCGGGGCCGCCGCCGACGAACGACCACGAGCCGACCGAGACTCCCCATTCCTGGGCGGCCGCGCCGGCCAGCGCCGCCGCCAGGAGAACCGCCGCGATCATGATGGTAGATAGCCGCCTCATCGACGTGGCTCCTCGAAGATCAGGTACGAGAACTCGAACAGCTTAAGGCTCCAGCCGGCCGGTTCGAACCCGGGCCCGAACAGTAGCTCGGGCGCCAGGAAGCTGTAGCGCGCGTCGCCGGTCCTGAGCCTGATAGGATGCGCGCCGATGGCCCACTCCCCGCTCAGGGGGTCTACGAAGGAAAAGCTCCTGGAGGCCGACAGCGCCGGCGCGTAGGCGCTGGCCTGGGCCATGATAGCGCGGAGCGGGTGCCTCCTCAGGCCGAACAGCTCCAGCTCCAGGCCGGCGGCGCCGTCGATCCGCCCCGCGTCGAAGGGGAACAGGGGGACGATCAGCCGGAGGGAGGCGGACGGCCTCAGGAAGGCGAGCTCGAACGGGTCGACGAACAGGCCCAGGTCGAGGTACTCGCCGGCCGCGTGGGCCGAGCCCTCGGAATAGCCCCTGGTCGAGAACACGACGCCTCCGAGCCACGGCGAGGGCGGATCGGCGACGGCGGGCATGGCGGCCGCGGCGAGCAGCGCGGCGCAAGCCAATGTACGTAACGTTTTCATGGCCTAACCCCAGAACTGCATCAGCAGGTTTTGCATAAGGTACGGCAGCCCGCGGTAGCGCCTGGCCTCCTCGCGGCGAACAGGCCGGCAGGAGGCGAGCAGAGCGTCGAGCTCGGAGCGTATCATGGCCAGGGACTCGGGGTCGGAGACGACGAAGGACAGCTCCCTCGAGGTCGTCTGCGAGCGCAGGTTGTAATTGGCCGAGCCGACCGAGGCGAGCTTCCCGTCGGCCAGGATCAGCTTGAAATGGAGCAGGGAGCCGACATCGGACTCGTACAGGTAGACCGAGGCGCCCGCGTCGATGAGGTCGAGCATGCCGTAGTACGATCCGTATAGCGCGCGCGCCGTCACGTGCTCCCGCGACAGCACGACGTTGACTCGGACGCCGCGGTCGACCGCGAAGCGCACCTTATCGAGCAGCGACGGCGTCAGGTAGGCGTAGCACTGCACGAGCCACAGCTCCTCGGAAGCGAAGGCCGCGAAACCGTCGAACATGCCGGTGACGAGCCCCGGGCTGCGCAGCCCCTGGTCGACGATCGATATCCGGTACTCGCCCCGGTCCCCCTCCGCGGCGAAGTCGCCCGGGTCGAGCCGGTCGAGCGAGTAGGCGTTCCAGGTGCGCACGAAGCTGTCGCGCAGGAAGGCCGCGGCGCCGGGCGAGTCGTACTCGATCATCGCGTCGACGCAGCCGCCGCTCCCCACGTCCCGCAGCGAGTCGTAGTCGACGTTCTGGCCGCCGGTGACCACGGTCCGGCCGTCGACGACCCAGAACTTGCGGTGGTCGCGGTCGAGCAGGCCGAGCAACGTGAAGATGCGTCGGCCGCGGATGGGGTTGTACTCGATCAGCGGTATGCCGAGGGCCCTGGCGAGCGGCGTCGAGGCCGGGATTGGCTCGGCGTCCATCGGGTAGGTCCGGTAGTACGACGCCGAGTCGACTATCATGTACACGCGGACGCCGTCGGCCATCCGCTCGGCCAGCGCGTCGAAGATGGCTTCCTGCCGGTCGATATCGGTTATGAGGAAGGACGAAATGAGTATGTAGTCCTCGGCGCCGGCTATCAGCTCCATCGCGCGCTCGTACCACGCGCCGCCGTCCATGTACAGGGCCGGCTCGGATGCCCCGAAGCTGGGCACGCCGCGCGACTCGAAGAAGGCGGCCGCGTCCGGGTAGGCCTCGCGATAGCGCTCGAGCTTGCCGTAGCTGGCGCAGCCAGACGCGGCGAGCAGCGCGAGCGCGACGACGGCCGCGGCCGCGGCCCGGGACGCCCCGGCGCCTGAAAGCGTTCGTTTCATGCGCGCCAGGGTAGCACGGGGCGGAACGCCCGCTCAAGCCTTCGTTACATGAGGTTCTTCGGGTTCAGGCCCTCGAGCTCGGGCACGACGAAGAGGCCGTCCTTACGTACGAGCCTGCCGTCGAGCCATATCTCTCCGCCGCCGAACTCCGGCGTCTGGATCAGCACCAGGTCCCAGTGGACGGCCGAGCGGTTGCCGTTGAAGCAGTCGTCGTAGCTGTTGCCCGGCGTGAAGTGGATCGAGCCGGAGATCTTCTCGTCGAACAGGGTCTCCTTCATCGCGCGGGTGATATACGGGTTGACGCCGAACGCGAACTCGCCGACGTAGCGGGCGCCCTCGTCCGTGTCCAGGACGCGGTTTAAGCGCTCGTTATCGTTGCTGGTCGCCTTGACGATCTTGCCGTCCTTGAACTCGAAGCGGATGTTCTCGTAGGTGAAGCCCTCGTGCTCGCTCGGCGTGTTGTACTGGATGACGCCGTTGACCGAGCCCTTGACCGGCGCGGTGTAGACCTCGCCGTCGGGGATGTTCATCGAGCCGTCGCACTTGATCGGGGGCAGGCCCTTGATCGAGAACGACAGGTCGGTGCCCGGGCCGACGATGCGCACCTTGTCGGTCTTGGCCAGGTAGGACACGAGCGGGTCCATCGCCTTGGACATACGCGCGTAGTCCATCGTGCATACGTCGAAGAAGAAGTCCTCGAAGGCCTCCTCGCTCATCGCGGCCATCTGGGCCATCGCGGCTGTCGGGAAGCGCAGCACCACCCAGCGGGTACCTGGCAGGCGCGACTCGATGTGCACCTTCTTCCATATGTTCTTGTTGTACAGGTCGAGCTCGCCGCCGGAGAGGTCCGACCACGAGGAGAGGTTGCGCCACGCGTTGAAGCCGATGAAGCAGTCCATCTCGTCCATCCGCTCGCGCTCGAAGCGGGCCTGCAGCTCCACCTGCTCGGGCGGCGCATCCCTGAGCAGCGCTCGGTCGAGCGTCTTGTCGCGCAGCGACACGAAGGCGCGGCCGCCGGCCTCGTGGATAGCCTTGACCAGGGCGCGGTCGAAGGCCGGCTCGACGCCGGTGTCCTGCACGAGCACGTTCTCGCCCGGCTTAACCTTGACCGAATAATTGACGAGTATCTTAGCTAGCTTCTCGAGTCTTGAATCTATCACGGGGTTCTCCTCGGGGCGAGTATAGCACGGGGACCCTGCGCGCCAGAAAGTACCGACCCCGTTCCGGCGGCTAGAAACGGGGGGCGGGTACGGTCGGTAACGCCTAGCGGACTACGGTCAGCATGCCGAGTTCGTTACCGACGCCGTCGCCGACGAGGCCGCCGACCGCGAGGTCTCCGTTCGGCGCCGCGGCGATGGCCATCGGTATAGCCAAGGCTCCATCCTGGATAGCGAGGGTATAGCGCCCGCCGGAGCCGAAGGCCGGATCCGGCTGCCCGGTACCGGCGTCGAGCCCTATGACGTAGGCCCTGACCGATAGGGGCTCCATGGAGACGAGCTCGCTACCGGTCAGGTAGACCCTGCCGTCGGGATGGGCCGCTATGCCGTACGGATAGTCGCTCTGCGTAGAGGCCATAGTCGAGCCGTGCCATTCCCAATCGAGCATCGGCGTGTTCTCCTCTATCGAGAAGCGAGCCGCGTAGGGCTGGTACGCCCCCCCGGCGGCCGTCCGGCCGACGACGTAGTAGCCGTCGTCGCCGATAGCCAGGCGGGTATGGCGCGGCTCCAGGGACGAATTCAGGGTACAGGTACCGCGCATCGTCATACCGCTATCGATATACACGAGTCGAGCCAAGCCCGCGTCGGTCATGGTGCACGCCGCGAAGGAGCCGTCCGGCAGGGCGGCGATGCTACCGGCCTTATAGTTCGCCGCGTAGATGGTACCGCTCACGGCAAGGGTCGCCGCGGGAGTCGGATTAACGGTATACCGATGGATCCGCTCCTGCGGATCGCCGGTCTTCCCGAGCAGGAGGGTAGAACCGTCCTGCGCGATGGCTATCGAATAGTATATCTGGACGTCGGCGTTAGTCAGCTCAGAGCCGATCCCCCACTGCGCGCTGCCGGCGCCGCTGGCGGGATCGACGCTCATGGCGAAGCCGCCCCCCTCGCCGACGCCGGCGGCGATGATGTTGCCCGTAGCCGGCGCCAGCGCGACCGCGTAGAACTGCGCGGGTATTCCCCCGGAAGAATACGTCCGGAAACCAGCGTTCCCGAACGCGGTATCCAGCTGTCCGGCGGGCGTGTACTTGGCAATGATGCCCTCGTCGCCACGGCAGCCGACCGCGACGATCGAGCCGTCGTCCAGGGTA
>ERZ795053.844-NODE-844-length-38955-cov-25.116452_pt1 | contig 38955 bp, 37 predicted proteins | sample MGYA00375137_ERZ795053 | MGnify/ENA primary metagenome ERZ795053 (study PRJEB30182, sample SAMN05720284) | activated sludge metagenome | isolation source: Anaerobic digester | place: Hong Kong | collected 2014-12-17 ... | reverse complement strand
CGATCCTCACCCCACGACGGGTGACAGACCCTCACTGCGGCGCACGGCCTCGTCGTCACCACAGATCACCAGCCAGTTCGCCAGCATGCGATGCCCGCCCTCGGTCAGCACCGACTCCGGGTGGAACTGCACGCCCTCCACAGCCAGTTCCCGGTGTCGCAGCCCCATGATCACCCCGGTGTCAGTTGCGGCAGTCACCTCCAACTCGTCAGGCACGGTGTCCGGCTCCACGGCCAGCGAGTGGTACCGGGTGGCGGTCATTGGGTTGGGCAGGCCGGTGAACACTCCCCACCCGTCGTGTTCCACCAGAGAGGTCTTTCCGTGCAGCAGTTCCGGTGCACGGCTTACCGTCGCGCCGTAGACCTCGGCAATCGCCTGGTGTCCCAGGCACACCCCGAAAATTGGAACTTGTCCCGCGAACCGCCCGATCAGATCCATGCAGATGCCGGCCTGAGCCGGAGTCCCAGGTCCCGGCGAGAGCAGGACACCGTCGTAGCCGGTGATCTCGTCCAAGCCGATCTCGTCGTTGCGCCGCACATCACATGCGACGTCCAACTGGCCGAGGTACTGCACGAGGTTGTAGACGAAACTGTCGTAGTTGTCGACGACCAGAATCCGCATGCCGCCCTCCTGGCTCATTTCTTGTCCTTCTGATCGGCTTTGTCGGGGATGACTGTCGCGTCCTCGATGCCCAGGGGCCCTTCGAAGCCGGGCAGCGTGACGGATTCCTCACGGACCTGTTCGTAGCCGAGCCCGAAGAACTCGACAGCCGCCTGGAAGCCGCGCAGGTAGTCATCGCGTTCCAACTCGCGTTCCATCGCTGCCTGGTCGCCCACGCCGGTCACGATGAAAGGAGGCGAGTAAACCCGTCCCTGCAGGATCAAGGTGTTGCCCACGCACCGCACCGCACTGGTGTTGATCAACCGCTGGTCCATGACCTGGATCCCCTGGGCTCCGGCCCTCCACATGGCGTTGATCACCGCTTGCAGGTCCTGCTGGTGTATCACCAGGTCGTCGGGGTTGGCGTCCTCATTGCCCTCCGGGCTCGCATCGGTCATGGTCACCGTTACGCCCGGACCCGTGAGCGGTAGCAGACCCACTGGCGCTGACAGTTGTTCCACGGAGCTGCGCGCCTTGGCGATGGCGGTGCCCTCCTGTTGTTTGGTCAGCTGCAGGACCTGTTCCTGCAGTGCCGTCACCCGGTTCTGACGGGCGTCGACGACGGCCGCCCGCTGGGCGAGAACGTCCTTGAGCGCCTCGGTATCACTGCGCAAGTTCGTGCCTGCCGCAGTGTTCGCGCTGGCTGCGAACAGGAAGCCGGCGATGCCGAACACCGTCGCGGCTGCAACGGCCCACCAGCGCTTGTTCACGTGACCAGCGTACGTCGGGGTAAAGTGGACCTCGTGCCTGAATCCCGTTCCCGTCGCAAGGATTCGTCCCCGGGCGACAAACGCCAGCCCGTGAAGATCGGTAGCCCCCCTTGGGTGGCGCCGCTGATGGTCACGCTGTTCGTGCTCGGGCTGCTGTGGGTGTGCGCCTGGTACATCGCCCCGGACGCGCCGATCCTCAGTGATTTGGGCTTCTGGAACCTTGTCGGCGGATTCGTTCTCATCGGGATGGGTTTCGTCGTCTCCACCAAGTGGAAGTAATCACAACCATGTAGTTCTCCCCAGTTGGGGAAAAGCCTGTGGATAACTCGCCAGCACGCAAAGCATGCACGCGTCGCAGTTTTTCCGCCGGCCCCGCTGGCTCAGATGATCCCGAGGGCGATCATGCTGTCGGCCACTTGGGTGAATCCTGCGATATTCGCTCCGGCTACGTAGTCACCCGGCGCGCCGTACTCATCAGCGGTCTCCAGACAGCGTTCGTGAATGGTGGCCATAATGGCCGCGAGTCGCTTCTCTGTGTGATCGAAGTCCCACGAATCCCGCGAAGCGTTCTGCTGCATCTCCAGCGCGCTGGTCGCCACGCCACCGGCATTCGCTGCCTTCCCCGGCGCAAACGCGACGCCCGCCGCGTCGAAGACAGCAATCGCGTCGGGGGTGCAGGGCATGTTTGCACCCTCAGCGACAAGCCGGCATCCGTTCTTGACCAGCGTGCTGGCATCCGATCCGTTGAGTTCGTTCTGGGTCGCGCACGGCAGCGCAATATCGCAGACAACCTCCCAGACCGATTGGTCCGCGACAAACCGCGCATCCCCTGCCCGCACATCTGCGTACTCCTCGATGCGCCCGCGACGATGCTCCTTGAGGTCCTTGAGGATCTCAAGATCGATGCCCTTCTCGTCGACGACGTAGCCGGACGAGTCCGAACATGCAATGACGATGCCGCCGAGTTGATGCACCTTCTCGATCGCGTAGATCGCCACATTGCCCGAACCGGACACGACTACCCGCTTCCCCTCGAAGGAGTCGTGGCGGGCTTTGAGGATCTCGTCGACGAAGAACACCGTGCCATAGCCCGTGGCTTCGGTTCGCACCTGCGAACCACCCCACGTCAGCCCTTTGCCGGTCAGCACCCCGGACTCGTACCGGTTGGTGATCCGCTTGTACTGACCGAACAGATAGCCGATCTCGCGTCCGCCAACACCGATGTCTCCGGCCGGGACGTCGGTGTATTCGCCGATGTGGCGATACAACTCAGTCATGAAGGACTGGCAGAAGCGCATGACCTCGCCGTCGGAGCGGCCCTTCGGGTCGAAGTCGGACCCACCCTTGCCGCCGCCGATCGGCAGACCGGTCAGGGCGTTCTTGAAGGTCTGCTCGAAGCCCAAAAATTTGACGATGCCCAAGTAGACAGAAGGGTGGAACCGCAGACCGCCCTTGTACGGGCCGAGCGCCGAGTTGAACTCGACCCGGAAACCGCGATTGATCTGCACCTCGCCGGAATCGTCGGTCCACGGCACGCGGAAGATGATCTGTCGCTCGGGTTCACACAGGCGACGGATGATGGCCGAATCAGCGTATTGCGGATGTTTGGCGACTACCGGTCCAAGGCTGTCCAAAACCTCATAGACGGCCTGGTGGAATTCCGTTTCACCAGCGTTGCGCTGCAGCACCTCGGCGTAGATATCCTGAAGTTTTTCGTCCAAGCCTGACATGAATGACAGCCCTCCCTGCGTCGACGCCCACTCTATGCTGGTCGTTCGAGCCGACAGGCAGGTGTCGCCGTGGGGTCCCACCGCAGGCCCGTGCGCTGATAGCCTGGCGCGCGCGGAAGCACACCCCTTTGTGCCTGCGGAAGAGGTGCCCAGATGTCCAAGTCAAAAGTTCGAACCAGCCCCGAATACGTGCTCGACATGCTGCCGGATGTAACGCTCAAGGATGGCTTCATGGCAGTGAAGAGCCACTCTTACATCCTGGTTCTGACCGATGTCCGCATCATCTTCGTGCGGGAGCACACGTCCGAGTTGCGCAAGCTCTCCGCAGAACTCAGCGCGGCGGCCAAAGCGGCGGGCAAGGGCCGGAAGGCGCAGTTCGAAGCCGCGATGGCAGCCTACGACGTGCTGGCCCAGCAGTACGAAGGCATGAGCCCGGCCGCCATCCTGGCCAAGGACACGGACAACTTCGCCATCGATCGCTCGAAGATCACCAAGATCAAAATGCGGACGGACGTTGGTGACAACCTGGAAGATCGGCTTACGATCAAGACCAAGAAGAAGAGCTACAAAATGGTTCTGCACCACGGCATGAAAGCGGTGAAAAGAGCCTTCACAAGGGCCGGGCTCATATAACGTCGGCGCAGGCCGCGATCCGGGTCAGACGAGTTCCAGGATCGTCGCGTTGGCCATGCCGCCGCCTTCACACATCGTCTGCAGGCCGTAGCGGATCCCGTTGCGCTTCATCTCATGGATGAGCGTGGTCGTCAGTCGAGCCCCGGAAGCCCCGAGCGGGTGACCCAGCGCGATGGCGCCCCCGTTCGGGTTGGTGATCTTGGGGTCGGCGCCGGTCTCGGCAAACCAGGCACCGACGACCGAGGCGAATGCCTCATTGATCTCCACGGCGCCGATCTCGTCGAGGCGCAGCCCGGAACGGTCCAGCACCTTCTTGGTGGCCGGAATCGGGCCTGTGAGCATGATGATCGGGTCGACACCGGCCATGACGCCGGTGTGGAAACGCACGATCGGGGTCAGTCCGAGTTCCGCAGCCTTCTCGCTGGTCATCACCAGCAGCGCGGCGGACCCGTCGGAGATCTGTGAGGCGTTGCCGGCGGTCACCACGCCGTCTTCCTTGAAGGGCGTCGGCAGAGTTGCCAGTTTCTCGACGCTGGATCCGGGCCGAATACCCTGGTCGGCGCTCACCCCGCGCACCGGCACGATCTCCTCGGCGAAGATGCCGTCTTGCGTGGCGCGAGCTGCCCGTTCGTGGGACTCGACGGCCATTTCGTCCAGTTGCTGGCGGGAGAGGTTCCACTTCTGTGCGATCATCTCGGCGCTCAGACCCTGGTTCACCAGCTTGCCGTCGTACCGGTCGAGCATCATCGGTCCGAAGGGCCCGTCGCCGCCCTTGCCGTTGGAGAACATCGGGATACGTGACATCGACTCGATACCGCCGGCCACGACCACGTCGTAATGCCCCGCGATGACGCTGGCGGCCGCGAAGTGCAGTGCCTGTTGCGAGGATCCGCACTGGCGGTCGATCGTGGTGCCGGGAACCTGCTCGGGGAATCCTGCCGCGAGCGCCGCGTTACGGCCGATGTTGAAGCCCTGCTCACCCACCTGCGAGACACAGCCCCAGATGACATCTTCGATCTGGGCCGGGTCGATCCCCGCGCGCTCGACGAGGCCCTGCAGGGCCAGCGCCGACAGATCCACGGCGTGGACGTCGCTCAGTGCGCCCTTCTCGGGCTTACCCACCCCGATCGGGGTACGGACGGCGGAGACGATGACAGCATCACGGTTGGTCATGACCGTATGTTACTGACTGGTAACTTAGCCTGTCCAGTAGCCTCCCTCCGAAAGTGGGCAGCCCACGAAGATCGTTCCGTGAAATTGCCCTCTTATGGAGGATATTCCACCCGATATGCGCCGTTATGGGGCATTTACACCCTCATGAAGTGGGCACCCGCGACCGCCCCGTGCCCACTTTCGGAGGTCAGCCGATCGGAATCAGCGCCTGAATCTGGTCCGCCCGGTACAACGCCGCAGCCGCCAGCACCAGCACGATCCCGGTGAGCCCCACCATCTGGACCACCGCCTGTCTAGGACCGGTAGGGGCCTTGGAGAACACGAATGCGACGGCCGCACCGGTGAGCAGCCCGCCGAGATGGGCGCGCCAGTCGATTCCGGGGGCGATGAAGCCGATGACCACGTTGATGCCGATCAGCACCAGTACCTGCGTGATGTCGGCGCGCAGGTGCCTGCCCGCAACCACCAGGGCGCCCATCAAACCGAAGATCGCGCCGCTGGCTCCCACCGACACGGTGTTGATGCTGGAGAAGCTGAACGACGCGACCGCCCCACCCAGTCCGGCGATGAGGAACAGGGCCAGGAAACGCCCATGACCCAGCAACCGCTCCAGCGGCGGCCCCAGCACGTACAGCACATACATGTTGAATCCCAGGTGCAGCCAGCTGCCGTGCAGGAACACCGAGGTGAGAAGCCGGTACCACTCGTCGTTGATCGCGACTGCGGCTGGCCACATTCCCCAGTTCCCGGCGATCTGGTTCACCCCGACCAGGAACTGCACGACGAAGATCGCCACACAGACACCGATCAGGGTGAGCGTCACCGAACTGGAGGTCGTCAGCCTCCCGCCGAAAGCGGTGCGGGGCTCACGCACCGCAGCCTGCCCGGCGGCCACGCAGTCCGGGCACTGGAAGCCGACCGACGCCGGAACCATGCACTCCGGACAGATCGGACGCTCACAGCGGGTACAACTGATCCAGGTCGGACGATCGGGGTGCCGGTAGCAGACCGGCGCCGGTTCGGCAGAGCTCACGCGCCGTCGATGATCTCGATCGAGTCGATCACCACATCATCTACCGGCTTGTCCATACGGCCGGTTGCAGTGCCCGCGATGGCGTCCACGACATCCCGGCCTGCCTGGTCGGCGACCTCGCCGAAGATCGTGTGCTTGCGGTTGAGGTGCGGGGTCTTGCCCACGGTGATGAAGAACTGCGAGCCATTGGTGCCAGGTCCGGCATTGGCCATGGCCAGCAGGTACGGACGGTCGAACTGCAGCTCGGGGTGGAACTCGTCGGCGAACTGGTAGCCCGGACCGCCGGTTCCCGTGCCCAGCGGGCACCCGCCCTGGATCATGAATCCGCTGATGACCCGGTGGAAGGTGACCCCGTCGTACAGCGGTCCCGATCCGGGCTTGCCGGTCTTGGGATCCACCCACTCGCGCGACCCGTCGGAGAGTCCGACGAAGTTCGCGACCGTCTTCGGTGCGTGGTTGTCGAACAGGTTCAGGCGGATGTCGCCACGATTGGTGTGCAGAACGGCTTGAGTCATGCCTTCGATCCTATAGATGCTTGGTCGCCTCGCGAACGGACAGCGGCGCAAGCTCATGCCCGCTGACGAACTGCCGCACCCAGCCGGGGTCGACGTAGGCATAGTCGCGCAACGCCCAGCCGATGGCTTTGGTGATCCAGAAGCGACGGTCGGCCGCATTGGGTTCGATGACATCGCGCAGCAGTGCGGGATCCGTACCCTGTTTCGCGCCGACCTGGCACAGGATCGCCGCCCGCCGGATCCACATGTCGTCGTCGACCGCCCATCCGTGGATGTCCACCTCGGTGCGCATCGGCCGCACGAGTTTCGTGGCGATCTCGTCGACCAAGTCCCACCAGGCGCCGCTGCTGATCAAGTGGCGCAGGAGGTCCACGTCCGGGCCCCCGAGCAGGCGTTGATAGCGAGGCACCCTCAGCAACGCCAGCGCCGCATAACGCTGCTCGCGGTATTGCGCGTCGTCCCACAACTCGCGGGCAGCGGTGATCAGCGCCGGGTGGTCGAGCGCGGTGGCCGCGAAGACCGGACGCAACGCACGGGTGCGGGCCGCTTTCTGCACGCCCAGGAACGGCAGCTGCGACTTCATGTAGGCCTGCATCCCCGGCGCCTTGGCCGGGTCAGCGGCAGCGCTCAGTGCCGCGGTGACCTCATCGAACAGCGCTGACATGCCGGATCCTCGACCAGGCCACCACAACCAGGACGAGCCCCAGGACGAAGATCACCGGCTGCAGGAAGAAGAACGGGATGAAGAACACTTGCACGACGATCCACGCCATCACCCCGATCCCGAAGGCGACAGTCAGCCGGTCGGCCAGACGATTGCCCGCGACGTGCATCCCGAGCAGACCGAAGGCGGGCACGCCGACCAGGGCCATGAGCAGGATCCCTGGGATGACCCACGAGTCGAAGGGCAGAGCGTCGAGCCAGTCCGCGGGAAGGCCGAAGGCGTCGCGCATCAACTGGATGCCCCCGTAGAACGCCTGGATTCCCAAGAACGCGAGTACGACCTCCAGCACCCAGCGGCGCGCGGTATCGCTCACGTGGAGACGAGGGGACTTGAACCCCTAACCCCCGCCTTGCAAAGGCGGTGCTCTGCCAGTTGAGCTACGTCCCCGTCGAGGGCCGCTAGCGCAGATCGAGGTCGCGCGTGGCCTCGTTCCACAACTCCTGTTCGGCCTGGTTGGCGGAGTATTGACGGTAAACGGCATAGCCTACGGCGGCAATCGCGCCTAGCAGTATCAGTTTCTTCACGTGCGCCTACCTGGACTTGAACCAGGGACCTCTTCGTTATCAGCGAAGCGCTCTAACCGAGCTGAGCTATAGGCGCGTGGGTTGTGACAAGGGTACCGGATGCCCCTAGGGGCAGGTCATCCCTGGGGCGGACCTCAGTCCTCGGCCAGTTTGACCATCACGCCTCCGGTCACCGACGCGGACGCGTTGTACAACAGCGCCAGCACTGCAATCAGCAAGGTCGTGACGATCACCTCGACCACCGCGAAGACCAGGCTCACGGTGAGCACCCCGACGATCCCGAAGGTGAACGGGCCGTCGGTACCGCTGAGTTCGGAGAAGGTGCTGTTGAACGATTCGAACACCCCGGTGGCCGAGGCGAACAGGAACAGCAGCAGCGCCGCGACGACGTACATCAGCCCGAGGCCCAGCGCGAAGACGAAGCCGGTCTTCATGGCACTCCACGGGTCAACACGTCGCAGCCGCAACGTCGCGACCCGCACGCCTGTGGGTCCAGGCACGGTGGAAGGTGTCACCTATTACTCCCTGTTCGCGTCGTCTTCGCCGATTACCGACTCCCCATCATCCCCGGTTGCCTCGCCCGAATCGGGGGCGGGGTCGTCCTCGGCGTGCTCAGCCGAGGCGAGCGGGTCCTCGTCATCGGGTTCCTCAGGCTCGTCAGCGGCCGCCGCACGGGCCACCGCAACCAGTGTCACTCCGTCGCCCAGACCCATGAGGTTCACACCCATGGTGTCCCGGCTCGTCTCGCGGATGTCGGCCACGGGTGTGCGGATGACCACCCCGTTGCTGGCGATCGCGAAGATCGTGTCGTCCTGTTCGCAGACGACCGCGCCGACCAGCGAGCCGCGTTCCTGCACCAGCCGCATGGCCCGCACCCCGAGCCCCCCGCGGCCCTTGGTGTTCCAGTCGGTGAGTGGTGTGCGCTTGGCGAAGCCGCCGTCGGTGACGGTGACCAGATCCGATCCGGGACGCACCGTGTCCATGGCCAACAGGCGGTCGTCGCCGCGGAAACGCATGCCGATGACCCCAGAGGTCGCGCGTCCCATCGGGCGCAGACTGTCCGCGCCGAATCGGGTGGACATGCCCTTCTCCGACACCATGATGAGCTCGCCGGCATCATCGACCAGACGCGCGGACACCAACTCGTCGCCGTCCTTGAGGTTGATCGCGATGAGCCCGCCGGTGCGGTTGGTGTCGTACTCGGTCAGCGCTGTCTTCTTGACCAGGCCGTCCTTGGTCGCCAGCACCAGGTACGGGGCCTGCTCGTAGTCCTTCAGCGCGAGCACCCCTGCGATCTTCTCGTCGGGCTGGAACGCCAGCAGGTTCGCCACGTGTTTGCCCTTCGCGTCACGCGCGGTGTCGGGCAGCATGTAGGCCTTCGTGCGGTAGACCCGGCCAAGGTTGGTGAAGAACAGGATCCAGTGATGGGTGGTGGTCACGAAGAAGTGGCTCACCACATCATCGCGCTGCAGGGTGGCTCCGCGCACACCACGGCCACCGCGGCGCTGCGAGCGGTACAACCCGGAGTCCGTGCGCTTGGAGTACCCGCCTTCAGTGATGCTGACGACCACGTCGCGCACCGGGATGAGGTCCTCCTCGCTGCCCAGGTCGTCGGCGGGCATGAACCGCGAGCGGCGCTCATCGCCGTGGACCCGGACGATCTCGGCGAGTTCCTCCCCGACGATGCTGCGCTGACGTGTGGGGTTACCCAGGATGTCGAGGTAGTCCGCGATGAGCCGCTCGAGTTCGGTGGCTTCGTCGATGATCTTCTGGCGTTCCAAGGCGGCCAGTCGGCGCAGTTGCATGTCGAGGATCGCAGTGGCCTGGATCTCGTCGACATCGAGCAGTTGCATCAAGCCGGTGCGGGCCTCGTCCACCGTGGCCGAGCGGCGGATCAGGGCGATCACGTCGTCGAGGGCGTCGAGGGCCTTCAGGTATCCGCGCAGGATGTGGGCGCGTTCCTCGGCCTTACGCAGCCGGTAGGTCGTGCGCCGCTGGATGACCTCGATCTGGTGGTCGATCCAGTGGGTGACGAAGGCGTCCAGGCTCAGCGTGCGCGGCACCCCGTCGACCAGGGCGAGCATGTTCGCCCCGAACGTCTCCTGCAGTTGGGTGTGTTTGTACAACTGCGAGAGCACCACCCGCGGCTGGGCGTCGCGCTTGAGGACCACGACCAGGCGCTGCCCGGTGCGGCTCGAGGAGTCGTCGCGCAGGTCCGCGATGCCGGTGACCTTGCCGGCGTCGGCGAGTTCGGCGATCTTCGCGGTCAGGGTGTCGGGGTTGACCTGGTACGGCAGTTCGGTGACGACCAGGCAGGTGCGCCCGCGCTCGTCCTCCTCGATGTCCACGACACCGCGCATGATGATCGAGCCGCGGCCTGTGCGATACGCGCTGTCCACACCCGATCGGCCCACGATGTAAGCGCCGGTGGGAAAGTCCGGACCCTTGACCCGCTCGATGAGTGCCTCGAGCAGTTCCTCTTTCGTGGCATCCGGGTGCTCCAGCGCCCACTGAATGCCGTCGTTGACCTCACGCAGGTTGTGCGGCGGGATATTGGTGGCCATCCCCACCGCGATGCCCGACGAGCCGTTGACCAGCAGGTTCGGGAACCGGCTGGGCAGGATCACCGGCTCCTGCGCGCGGCCGTCGAAGTTGGGTTTGAAGTCGACGGTCTCCTCGTCGATGTCGCGCACCATCTCCATGGCCAGCTGCGCCATGCGGGCCTCGGTGTACCGGTAGGCCGCGGCCGGGTCGTTGCCGGGGGAACCGAAGTTCCCCTGCCCGTCGACCAAGGGGTAACGCAGCGCCCACGGCTGGACCATGCGCACCAGAGCGTCATAGACCGCGCTGTCACCGTGCGGGTGGTAACTGCCCAGGACGTCGCCCACCACGGCCGCGCACTTGAAGAAGCCACGGTCGGGCCGGTAGCCGCCGTCGAACATGGCGTACAGGATCCGGCGGTGCACGGGTTTGAGCCCGTCGCGCACATCGGGCAGTGCCCGACCGACGATCACGCTCATCGCGTAGTCCAGGTAGGACTTCTGCATCTCCGCCTGGAGTTCGACCGGCTCGATCCGGTCGATGTCTGGGGTCTGCGTCACTGAATCACTCCCTTAGATGTCGAGGAAGCGCACGTCTTTGGCGTTGCGCTGGATGAACTTGCGGCGGCTCTCCACGTCCTCGCCCATGAGCATGCTGAACACCTCGTCGGCCTGTGCGGCGTCCTCGAGGGTGACCTGCAACAGGATCCGGCGATCCGGGTCCATGGTGGTCTCCCACAGTTCGTTGGCGTTCATCTCACCGAGGCCCTTGAACCGCTGGATGAAGCCCTCCTTGGGAGCCTTCTTCCCGGCCTCCAGCCCGGCTTCGACGAGCGCGTCGCGTTCCCGGTCGCTGTAGGCGTACTCGTGGGCCTCCTTGCCGCTCCACTTGAGCAGGAACAGCGGCGGCTGCGCCAAGTACACGTGGCCTTCGATGATCAGTGGCCGCATAAATCGGAACAACAACGTGAGCAGCAGCGTGCGGATGTGCTGGCCGTCGACGTCGGCGTCGGCCATCAACACGAGTTTGTGGTACCGGAGCTTGTTCAGGTCGAATTCTTCCTGAACACCGGTGCCCAGTGCCGAGATCATCGCCTGCACCTCGTTGTTGGCCAGGACCCGGTCCAACCGGGCTTTCTCGACGTTCAGGATCTTGCCGCGGATGGGCAGGATCGCCTGGGTCGCCGGATCGCGACCACTGCGCGCCGAACCGCCGGCCGAGTCACCCTCGACGATGAACAGTTCGCACTCCTCAGGATTGGTCGAGGAGCAGTCGATGAGTTTTCCGGGCAGCCCCCCACCGCCGAGCAGGCCTTTGCGGTTGCGGGCCAGGTCGCGTGCCTTGCGAGCGGCCACCCGCGCCACGGACGCCGACACCGCCTTGCGGGCGATTTCCTTGCCTTCGGCGGGGTTCTTCTCGAACCACTCCCCCAACTGGTCGTTCACCAGCCTCTGTACGAACGTCTTGGCCTCGGTGTTGCCCAGTTTGGTCTTGGTCTGACCCTCGAACTGCGGCTCGCGCAGTTTCACACTGACGATGGCAGTCAGTCCCTCGCGGATGTCCTCACCGGTCAGGTTGGTGTCCTTGTCCTTGAGGATGCCCCAGTCGCGCGCGAACTTGTTCATCAACGACGTCAACGAGGACCGGTAGCCCTCTTCATGGGCTCCACCCTCGGTGGTGTTGATCGTGTTGGCGAACGTGTAGACAGACTCGCCGAAACCCTGGTTCCACTGCATCGCCACCTCGGCGCTGATCCCCTTGTCGAGGTCCTCGCTCTCGAACTCGATGACCGACTGATGGCTCGGGCCCTTGGTCGCATTGAGGTGGCGCACGAAGTCCGCGATACCGCCGGCGTAGCAGTAACTGACCGAGGTGGGGTCGATGTCCTCATCCACCTCGACCTCACGCGGGCGCTCGTCGGTGAGGTTGATGGTCAATCCCTTGTTCAGGAACCCCATCTCCTGGAAGCGCCTGGACAGGGTTTCGAAGTCGTAATGGATGGTCTCGAAGATGTTGTCATCGGCCCAGAAGACGATCTCGGTGCCCGTGTCGGAGACCTCGGGGCCGCGGACCAGCGGTGCCATGGGCACACCGTGCTGGTAGCTCTGCGTCCACTCGTAGCCGTCGCGGTGGATCAGAACGTCCACTCGGGTCGAAAGGGCGTTGACCACCGAAACCCCCACGCCGTGCAGACCACCGGACACGGAGTAACCGCCGCCGCCGAACTTGCCGCCGGCATGCAGCACGGTGAGCACCACCTCCACAGCCGGCTTCTTCTCCACGGGGTGCTCGTCGACCGGGATCCCACGACCGTTGTCACGCACCCGTACCCCGCCGTCTGCCAGCAGGGCCACGTCGATGGTGTCGCAGTGCCCGGCCAGGGCTTCATCAACGGCGTTGTCGACGACTTCGTAGACCAGGTGGTGCAGTCCCCGCTCACCAGTGCTTCCGATGTACATGCCGGGTCTCTTGCGAACCGCCTCAAGACCTTCCAGGACCTGGATATCGCTGGCGTCGTACGACACACGCAGCCCCTTCCGCCGGGATTCATCCCGGATCTGTGATCGCGCGAAAACGGCTGAACGTGTGAATAAACCAGCCAAACCCGCCTACTGGGCTCCATCCTACCTGGTCATGAGGACGCCACCGCGGCTTTGCACAGCGTTTAGGGCATTTCTCGCGCATCCAAGGCCAGGGCAGGCATCCCCCTACGTATCTGAGTCCCGCGCTCAGCCGTAGGTGTCGCGGGCTCCCCGGCCCTTGACTCGCAGTTTGCCCCGCGGTTTGGGACCGACATCGGGACCCAGCACAGTGATGTCGGTGACGATCTCACCGGGGATCTCCCCCTGCAGGCGCTTACGCAACTGGCCGGACAACATCCGCACCTGTGTGGCCCAGGCGGTGCTGTCAGCGCGCAGTGTCAGACGCCCGGTGGTGCGGTCGAACGCTTCCGGACGCACGTGCTCGGCCAGGGTCGGGCCGACCAAGGATGCCCACTCACCCCAGATCTTGCCGATGGCCGTGGCGGCCTGCCAGCCCCGGTCGGCGACCAGGGACACCAAGGCGTCGGCCACCCGCGACGGGTCACGACTGTCCGGCGCCGCCGAGGAGTACGTCGGTTCCCGGCGCGGCGTCGAGTGGGAGGCGGGCAGGGATCGGGCCGCCTGCCGGGCGCGCGCAAGTACCCGGTTGGCCAGATCACTGATGGCCTCGTCGGTCACGCCCCACCCCTTCTCACTGCGGACTCACCGTTGCGTTGTCTACAGAGAATCTAACCCCCCGCACCTGATCTGGTACGTCACCCGACACGGCCGCGGTGATCATCACCTGACCGGGGGCCTGCGCGGCGAAGTGCGCCAACCGGGATCTGCGCTGCTGGTCGAGCTCGGCGAACACGTCGTCGAGGATGAGTACCGGTTCCCCGGCTCCCACGTCGCGCAGCACCTCGTAGCCGGCCAGACGCAACGCCAGCGCCAGCGACCACGACTCCCCGTGGGAGGCGTAACCGCGCGCGGGCAGTCCGTTGAGATTCACCTCGACCTCGTCGCGGTGGGGTCCGACCACGGTCACCGCCCGGGCGAACTCCTCTGCACGCACCTGCTGCAGCGCATCCCGCAGGGCCACATCGAACTGCTCGCGGGTGGTCGCCGGCTCCAGCCGCGACGGTGCGTATGTCAGAACCACGTCGTTGCGCACGGCCGCAACGCTGGCGTAAGCCTGTGCGACGGGGTCGCTGATCCGGGTCAGGACGTCAACGCGTCCGGCCATGATGTCCGCGCCGAACTCCACCAGACGCTCATCCCAGACGTCCAGGGTGCTGCGTAAGGAGTCACGTTCACCCGGAGTCGACGCCTTGGCCGCCGAACGCAGCAACGAATTGCGTTGCTTGAGGGTCTTCTCGTAGTCGCCCAGCACACCGGCGTAGCGCGGGTTCAACTGCACGAGCAGATGATCCAGGAATCGTCGCCGTGACGCCGGATCCCCCTTCACCAGACTCAGATCCTCCGGAGCGAACATCACCGCGCGCACGATCCCCAGCGCATCCTTGACCCGCTTGACCGGTGAACGGTTGACCTGAAGTCGGTTTGCGCGTCCCGGGTTGATCTGCACGTCCAAGCCGATGCTGCGCTGCTCGTGCTCGATCACACTGCGGATCACTGCACGTTCGCTGCCCGCGCGCACCAGGGCGGTGTCATTGGCCACTCGGTGACTGCTGAACGTGGCCAGATAGGCCACCGCTTCTACCACGTTGGTCTTGCCCTGCCCGTTGGGCCCGACGAGCACGTTGATCCCCGGGGAGAACTCGACTTCGAGGTGCTCGTAGTTGCGGAAGTCGGTCAGCCCCAGTCGGGAGACCCTCACCGGTTGAGGCGCACCGGCATCAGCAGATACCGGAAGACCTCGCCGGCCCCCTCGGGGTCGATGCCGGTGAGGACCGAGGCCTTCTCAGAGGACTGCAGGCTCAGCCGGGCGGTGCTCTCGTTCAGGCCGGCGAGGCCATCGGCGAGGAATCGCGGGTTGAACGCCACATCCAGGCCCTCCCCCTGCAACGTGCACCCGAGCGTCTCGGTGGCGGTCGCCTCGTCGCCGGTCCCGGCCCTGAGCACAACCTCATCGGCGGAAAAGACCAGTCGCACCGCGGAGTCCTGGTGCAGAACCAAGCTGACCCGCTTGAGCGCCTCCTTGAGGGCGGCGACCTCGATCTCGGGCTGGCTGACGAACTGGGTCGGCAACAGCGAGCGGAATTTCGGGAATCCGGCGGAGTCCATCAGCCGCAGTCCGGTCTGGCGGGTCTTGGCGGTCAGTGAAATCGAGGTCTCTGAGTCACCGAGGTGCACGTTGACCTCACCGGCGTCGGCGAAGGCCTTCGTCGCTTCGAGTAGTTCCCGACCGGGCACGGTCACTGCCAGCGGACCTTCGATCGCCAGCGGGTTCCACGCCAGCTCGCGTACGGCCAAGCGGTAGCGGTCTGTGGCGGCCAGGGTCAGATGCCCGTCCGGTTCGATCTCCATCCGGATACCGGCGTAGGCGTGGTTGCGGTCGTCCGGTGACGCCGAGGCGACCGCCACCTGAGCCACGGCCGACGCGAACATAGCGGCATCGACGCTGCCCACGGCGTCGGGCAGCACGGGCAGCGGCGGGTACTCGTCGCCGGGCAGGGTCGGCAGCAGGAACGACGACGCACCGCAGGTGACTTCCACCCGTCCGGAGGTCTGCAACGCGAAACTGACCGGCTGGGCCGGCAGCGAGCGGGCGATCTCGACGAGCAGACGGCCACTGATCAGGGCGGTTCCAGGTTCACCGACCACCGCATCCGCGGTGTTGTGCGACCAGGTGTCCTGGGTGGTGGTCGTGAAGGACACACCGTCCTCGCCGGCCTCCACGAGTACACCGGCCAGCGCGGGGAACGGTACTCGCGAAGGCAGTGTGCGTGACACCCACGTCACAGCGTCGGCGAGCACGTCTCTTTCGATGCGAAACTTCACAGTTCCTCCTTGTGAGGCATGGTGTCACGCCAACGGGTGTTACAGGTGAGGTTTTGGTGCTTTGGCACGGTGTCTGGTTTCCACAGGTGACCTCCCCCACTCTCGGCTCTTCGCCTTTGTTCAATCTATAAGTCTCGTAGACGTAGTAGGGGGTGTTGACAGTGTGGACAACCTGGCGAAGTGCCTGATCGGTCGTAGGTAATTACACCGCACACGGGTCTGTGCATGGATCCATGTCCGCCTGTGCGGGGTGTGGACTCCGAGGCCGTTGTCCACTGCTGTTCACAGTTGAGTGGTTCGTTGTCCACCGACGGGACGCCCGTCAGGCAGGGTGTCGGCCGAGTTGTCCACACGTGTTGAACAGGCTGTTGATGCGGTGCGTGACCGACACGCGCAGCGTTGGTCACCGACGGTGAGAGTTCGTCTCGGCGAGCCGGGTTCCGTGACGTGGGTTTTGGTAGCGCACCTTGCCAGCGGACCTCGTGCAGGCGTTGGACTTGGGTACAGGCGTTGGACATACGCACAGGCGTGAGAGTTGGAACGGACCTCGTGCAGCGGTTGTACCGTTCTCCACCGTGCGTGCTCAAGTCCAACGGCTGTGCGGGGCGTGGGGCGGCGCGACAACCCTTAGCACGTCAGACAGCACGCCCATCCCAAACAGCGGCGACCATCAACCGAACGGCTAGGCGCATGTGTACAAAAGGATGGTTATCCACAGGCTTCCCACACAATGGGGATACTCAGTGTGACGAAGGTAACAGCGACCTAACGGAAAGTAACGAGATCGTTACGCAGACTTGATCTTGTTCGTCAGATCTGAGACCTGTTCGTACAGCCGCCGGCTCTCACCGATGTTCTTGCGGATCTTGCGGTCCGCGTGCATCACCGTGGTGTGATCCCGGTTGCCAAATTCAGCCCCGATCGCCGGCAGTGAGAGGTCAGTGAGTTCCCGGCACAGATACATGGCCACCTGCCGGGCACCGACCAGGGTCTTCGATCTCGACGGGCCTTCCAGATCGTCGATGGAGATCCCGAAGTAGTGCGCCGTCTGGGTCTTGATCTGGTCAGCGGTGACATCGCGGGCCGACTCGTGCGGAATCAGGTCCTTGAGCACGATTTCGGCCAGGTCCACACTGATGGGTGAGGAGTTCAGGCTCGCGAATGCTGAGATGCGGATCAGGGCGCCTTCGAGTTCGCGAATGTTCGCAGTGATCTTCGAGGCGATGAACTCGAGTACCTCGTCAGAGATTTCCCGGCGCTCCTGCATGGTCTTCTTGCGCAGGATCGCGATGCGGGTCTCGAGGTCCGGGGGTTGAATGTCGGTGATCAGGCCCCACTCGAACCGCGACCGCATCCGGTCCTCGAAGTTCTGCAGCTGCTTGGGTGGCAGATCGGAGGTGATCACGATCTGCTTGTTGGCGTTGTGCAGCGTGTTGAAGGTGTGGAAGAACTCCTCCTGCGTCTGCACCTTGCCCGACAGGAACTGGATGTCGTCGACGAGCAGCACGTCCACATCCCGGTAACGGCGGTGCAAGTCCACTCGGCCGTGGTCACGGATGGAGTTGATGAAGTCGTTGGTGAACTCCTCGGAGCTCACGTAGTGGACCCGGGTACCGGCAAAGATGCGACGGGTGTGGTGGCCGATGGCGTGCAGCAGGTGGGTCTTACCCAGTCCGGAGTCACCGTAGATGAACAGCGGGTTGTAGGCCCGGGCGGGCTGTTCGGCCACGGCCATGGCCGCGGCGTGCGCGAAGCGGTTGCTTGGCCCATACACGAAGGTGTCGAAGGTGTAGCGCGGGTTCAGGGGCGTCTCATCGCGGCTGGCGACCGCGCGTACCGGCTCGGTCTGCGGTTCGCTGTACGTCGAGTCGGCCAGATCGTCGGCGAGGTCGTCGGAGATCTGCGGCGCACGCGACTGGTCGACGATGACCTCGATCGTGACCTGGTGGCCGAGCTGGTCGGCCAGGGCTTGCTGGACGTGGGGACGCAACTTGGTCTCGAGCATGTCCTTGGTGAACTCGTTGCCGGTCACCAGCACCAGTGAATCGTGGGTGAGCGCCACCGGTTCGGTCAGGTCCACCCAGGCTCGCTGAGTTTCCGGCACCGACTGCTTGGCGCGTGTCCATAGGTCCCCGAGATCGATGAGTACGTCCAAGTGGTCCCCCTTGGCTCGAGGTGGGCAAAGTTCTCCACAATGTGGATAACTCATGTGGATAGTCCGTGAACGCACCTCCAGCCGCTTGGTGTTCACCATGGCGGGGAGAAACGCTCGCTGGGCCGACGCTAATCGGATCACTGCGGTCGCACAACCCATTGTGTACAACTGGCCGTACCAATTTTGGCGGTTCGGCGTGTCGTTCGAGGGCGCCATACGGACCCCGGTGTAAAGGCCGCCTGGCGGTGTTCAGTGATGATGCCGTGGCGTATGCTGGAGCCTGCTGGCCCTTGTCGTGAACCGGCGTCGTCGACGGCGGTTGTCGATGGGGGCCAATCCGCGGGGACCACTGCCCGCTCATGACTTCTGGAAGGACATCACATGAAGCGCACCTACCAGCCGAACAACCGGCGACGGCACAAGAAGCACGGATTCCGTCTGCGCATGCGCACCCGTGCCGGCCGGTCCATTCTGTCTTCTCGCCGCAGCAAAGGCCGCTCCCGCCTAACGGTCTGAACGTGCTCCCCCGCGACCAACGCCTGCATCCCCGGTCACAGGTGCGCGACACCATTCGCCGCGGCCGCCGGGTCCGTGCGGGCTGCGTCGTGGTGCACCACGTGTCAGATGGCGATCAACCGCGGGCAGCGGTGATCGCGGGCAAAGGCCTCGGCAATGCGGTGGCGCGACACCGGCGTCAGCGGCAATTGCGCCACGCCCTGGCCGGAATGTGGCACGAACTACCGGGCGGTTCGTGGGTGATCCGGGCATTGCCCGGCGACGGGGATCCGGTCGTCGACCTCCGACGTGCGGTGCAACGCATATGACACTGGGATTCATCTGGCGCCTACCGTCGTTGCTGGCGATCGGATTGATCCGTATGTACCAGAAATTCATTTCTCCCATGTTCGGACCGAGCTGCAAGTTCCACCCGACATGTTCGTCGTACGCCGTGACCAGCCTGCAAACCCATGGGTTGCTGAAGGGATCGGTTCTTGCTGTGGCACGCTTGGGTCGGTGTCATCCGTGGCAGCTCGGAGGCATCAATCCACCACCACCTGCCGGCAAGTGGCGCGCAGATGTTGATCTCGACGGAAACCCCAGGGGGGTATCATGTTCATCCTAGAGTGGCTGGAAATCGCCGTCTCGTGGATCCTCGTCACGTTCCATGCCGTACTCACCCCCATTTTCGGTGCGGCCAGCGGTGCCGCCTGGGGACTGTCGATCGTCGGCCTGGTAATCGTGATCCGTACCTTGCTGATCCCGCTGTTCGTCAAGCAGATCAAGGCGCAGCGCAACCTTCAGATCCTGCAGCCGCAGATGAAGGAGATCCAGAAGAAGTACGCCGGGGACAAGGAACGTCAGTCCCAGGAGATGATGAAGCTCTACCGGGAGACGGGGACCAACCCCCTGTCCTCGTGTCTGCCGATCCTGGTTCAGGCGCCGATCTTCTTCGCGTTGTTCCGGGTCCTGCAGGGAATGGCCCAGGACAAGGCCGTTGGGGTCCTCACACCGGAACTGGTCGCCCAGGGTCGCGAGGCCAGCATTTTCGGGGTTCCGATTTACGGCACATTCCTCAACGCCAACGAGACCCCCAACCCGACCGCCACCCACGTCGTCACGCTCGTGATGATCATCCTGATGTCGGCGACCACGTTCATCACCCAGCGCCAGTTGATCGTGAAGAACACCGCCGCCGACAACCCGATGGTGCGTCAGCAGAAGATCCTGCTGTACGTCTTCCCCGTGATGTTCGCCGTCGGTGGCATCAACTTCCCACTCGGTGTGCTGCTCTACTGGTTGACCACGAACCTCTGGTCCATGGGCCAGCAGTTCTATGTGATCCGGAACAATCCGCAACCAGGGACCCCGGCGCACGAGGCGAAGATGAAGCGCGATGCCGAGAAGGCAGCCAAGAAGAACACGGTAACCACTGCTGTGGCCGAACCGGTCGCCTCCGAGGTGGTCGAACCTCCCAAACCCACCCGCAATCAGCCCAAACGTCAGCCCCGCAAGAAGCGCAAGGGCCGCTGAGTTTCACGTGAAACGGAGTCCACGATGACCAACGAGCAGAACCCGCTGGAGACCGAAGGCGACATCGCTGCCGACTATCTCGAGGCTTTCCTCGACATCATCGATGTCGATGGTGACCTGGAGATGGATGTCGAGAACGACCGCGCCATGGTCGCCATCGTGGGGGAGAACCTCGACGAGCTGGTCGGTGATGAGGGCGAGGTGCTGGACGCCTTACAGGATCTGGCCCGCCTGGCAGTGATGCGGGAGACCGGCCATCGGTCGCGGATGATGCTCGACGTCGGGAACTACCGGGCGGGCCTGCGTAAGCAGTTGACCGCCCAGGGTGACGCCGCGGTCGAGGAGGTCCGTCGCACCGGGGAGTCGTTCTCACTTCCCCCGATGACCCCGTTCGAACGCAAAGTGGTGCACGACGCTGTCGCCGCCGCCGGACTTGTCAGCGAGTCCAGCGGCGAGGAACCCAACCGGTACGTGGTGGTTCTCCCAGCCTGACGTTTCACGTGGAACAACTGTGGCGCTACCAGGACCTGCTGTCCAGCACCGGCGTGGAATGGGGGCTCATCGGTCCGCGGGAAGTGGACCGATTGTGGGACCGCCACATAGACAACAGTCTGGCCGTCACCGAGGACCACGAATGCCTGCCCGAAGCCGCGACGGTCATCGATGTCGGCAGTGGGGCCGGCTTGCCGGGGATCGTGTGGGCGATCGCCCGGCCCGATCTGCGTGTGATCTGCCTGGAGCCGCTGGAACGGCGCACGCGGTTCCTGCACAAGGCGGTGGACGATCTGGGACTGCGCAATGTGCAAGTGGAACGCGGCCGAGCTCCGGACAGTTCCCTTACCGCGGATCGGGTGACCGCCAGGGCGGTGGCCCGTACCGAGGTACTACTGCCGTGGCTGGCTCCCATGGTGACCGCCGGTGGGCGCATGCTGCTGCTGAAGGGGCAGCGCGCAGCCGAAGAACTTGTACCGGCCCAGCAGTGGCTGGACCAAAGCGGATGGCAGGCTCAGATCCGGATGGTGGGCAGTCCACCGCGTACGCGCGTCGTTGTCGTGCAACGAGTCGATGGAGGGTGACTATGGAGCAACGAGGTGGTCTGGGATGGCCCGAGACCCCCAATGACCAGGACGACGAGTCCCCGGCCAGCGGACTCGGTTGGCCCACGGAGAGGCAGGGTGCATGATCGTCACCGTCGCGAACCAGAAGGGTGGGGTCGGCAAGACGACCACTGTGGTGAATATGGCGGCCGCACTGGCTGAACTCGGCCGGTCCGTGCTGGTGGTGGACCTCGATCCGCAAGGGAACGCCACCACGGGCCTGGGGGTCTCCAGTCGTACGGACAACCCGGGCGTGTACGACGTCCTGATCGACGATGTGCCACTGGCTGAGGCTGTGGTGCAGGTTCCGGAGAATGACGAGGTACGTCTGGTTCCGGCCAGCCTGGACCTGGCTGGCGCGGAGATCGAATTGGTCTCGATGGTGGCCCGGGAGTACCGCCTGCAGAAGGCACTGCGGGCGTATGTGGACGAGCACGACGTCGATCTGGTCCTCATCGATTGCCCACCGTCTCTGGGACTGCTCACCCTGAACGCCCTGGTCGCCGGTGACGAACTTCTGATCCCGATCCAGTGTGAGTACTACGCCCTCGAGGGTCTGGGCCAGTTGATCCGCACTGTGGACATGGTCAAGGAACATCTGAACCCGAGTCTGCATATCGGAGCCATTGTGCTTACGATGACCGATAGTCGGACGCGCTTGTCGGAACAGGTCGCGGATGAGGTGAGGGCGTTCTTTGGAGACCTGGTCCTGGCCACAGAGATCCCGCGGTCTGTGCGGCTTTCGGAAGCGCCGGGCCACGGCCAATCCGGTGTGTCCTACGACCAGCGCTCAGCCGGCGCACAGGCCTATCGGGCGGCAGCGGTGGAGTACACCCGGCGCACGATCGACCTGACTGAGCCCAGCACGGCCTCCGAGCAGGTGGCGCCATGAGTCGACGCGCCCTCGGTAAGGGTCTGGGGGCCCTGATCCCAACCGGCGAGGTCGACCTGCGCGAGGCGGGACCGGCGCTGCAAGAGGTCCCCGGCATGGTCCTGCTGGACATCCCGGTCGACCAGATCCGCGCGAACCCCAGCCAGCCGCGCGAACACTTCGATCCCGAGGCGCTGGCTGAGCTGGTGCACTCCCTGCAGACCGTGGGGCTGTTGCAGCCGATTGTGGTCCGCACCGCGGGACAGGGGTACGAACTGATCGCGGGGGAGCGCCGCTGGCGGGCGGCCCAGCAGGCAGGGTGGACCACGGTGCCGGCCCTGTTGCGGCACACCGAAGACGCCGACCTGTTGCGCGATGCACTGCTGGAGAACCTGCACCGGGTACAACTGAACCCCTTGGAGGAGGCGGCCGCGTATCAACAACTGTTGGCCGACTTCGGTGTCACGCAAGACCAACTGGCCGACAGTCTGGGCCGTTCCCGGCCCCACGTCACCAACACCCTGCGGCTGTTGCGGCTGCCCGCCGGGGTCCAACGGCGGGTCGCCGCCGGGGTGCTCAGCGCAGGTCACGCACGTGCTCTGCTGGGGCTGGAGACCGATGAGCAGATGGAGGCCTTGGCCGCACGGATCGTGGCCGAGGGCCTGTCGGTGCGTAGCACCGAGGAACTGGTCGCCTCCGACGTGCCCAAACCGCGTCGGCGCCGGCGTCCGGCCGCACAATCCGAATACGCCCAGACCGTCGAGACCGCGCTGTCGGCGCGTTTCGACACCTCGGTGGATGTGAAGATGTCGCCGCGCCGGGGCCGCGTCACGATCCATTTCGCGGATGCCGAGGACCTCAACCGGATCCTTGACCTGATGGGTCAGTGAAGCGCGACGAGTTGCGCGGCAACCTTGCCCAGGGTGAAGCCGGCAGCGGCGGCTGCCTGCGGGAACAAGGAGGTTTCGGTCATGCCGGGTGCGACGTTGGCCTCGAGGAAGACGATGTCGTCGCCGTCGATGATGAAGTCGACGCGTGACCAGTCGCGCAGCCCCAGGGCCTGGTGAGCGGTCACCGCGGCGGCCGCGCACGCGTCGGCCTGCGAGGTACTGATCCGGGCAGGCACGAAGAACTCGGTCTCACCTGCCGTGTACCGCGCCGCGTAGTCGTAGATGCCCGACCGCGGCACGATCTCGACCGCCGGCCACGCCTGCGGGCCATGTCCCAGATCGACGACGGACACCGCCACCTCGACACCGGGCACGTAGCGTTCGAGCAGCGCGGAGTCCCCGTAGGCGAAGGCCGCGACCATCGCCGGGGGAAGCTGCTCGGCCTCGCGGACCAGGGTGGCTCCTAGGGCCGAACCCCCACAGGTGGGTTTGACCATCAGTGGCAGACCGAGCCGATCGACGATCGCGGCCATCACCGCAGGTGCTCCGAGATCGCGGAAGATGCCGTGCGGCAGGGAGTAGCCGCTCGGCACCTGCAGACCGTGGTCGGCGACGATGCCCTTGGCGATCGCCTTGTCGAAGGTCTGCCGACAGGCCACCGCACCGCTGCCGACGTAGCGGATGTCCAGCGCGTCGAGAACATCGGCCAGCGAGCCGTCCTCCCCCGCGGCGCCGTGAACCAACGGAATCACCACATCCGGCGGATCATTCTGCAAACTCGGCACCAAGGATGCGTCGAGGTCCACCACGCTGACGTCTTCACCTTCCTCGCGCAGGGATTCGGCCAGTCGGCGACCCGAGCGCAACGAAACGTCCCGCTCGGCGGACAGACCGCCTGCGATCACCATTACAGACATTGGGCCTCCCTAGGCGAGGTCGGGACCGGGTGTGGCCGGGCCCGGGGGTAGGTGGACGGGGGCGTTTCCGAATGTGTGGATGAGATCGAGTTCCTCCTCGATCACACCAGCGAGCCGGCGCACACCTTCGCTGATGCGTTCCGGTGGCGGGTAGCAGTACGAAAGGCGCATCGAATCACGACCTTGACCGTCGGTGTAGAAACCAGTGCCCGGTACGTACGCGACCAGGGCCGAGACCGCCCGCGGCAGCATCGCTGTGGCATCGATCCCCTCGGGCAGTGTCACCCATGAGTAGAAGCCGCCGGTGGGAACCGTCCAGCTCGTCCCTGGTGGGAACAACTGCTCCATGGCGGTCAACAGGGCGTCCCGGCGCTCCCGGTACAGCTCGCGGAACGCCTTGACCTGATCCATCCAGGGCTGAGTGCGCAGATACTCCGAAACGGTCAGCTGCGAGAAGTTCGACGGGCAGAGGATCGCGGCCTCGGCGGCCAGCACGAGCTTCTCCCGGACTGCATGCGGCGCGACCGCCCAGCCCACCCGCAAACCTGCGGCGATGGTCTTGCTGAACGAGCCGAGATAGATCACCGACTGGCTGTCCATGGCACGAATCGCCTGCGGCACCTCCCCGTCGAAACCGAGTAAGCCGTACGGATCGTCCTCGAGGACCAGGACCCCGGCCTGCTGGGCGATCTGCAGGATCTGCTCGCGCCGGGTCTGGTCCTGGGTCACGCCTGCGGGGTTGTGGTAGCTGGGAATCGTGTAGATGAACTTGACCGTCTGGCCAGCAGTTCTGCACGCCGCCAGCGCTTCGGTCAGCGCCTCGGGGACCAACCCCTTGTCATCCATGGCCACGTGCCGCACATCGACCTGGTAGGAGCGGAAGACCCCCAGCGCACCGACGTAGGACGGGGCTTCGACCAGTACCACGTCGCCGGGGTCGCAGAAGATCCTCGTCACCAGGTCCAGAGCCATCTGGGAGCCTGCGGTCACCACGATGTCGTCGGGATGGGCATGTACGCCAACGGGCGCCATCACCTCGGTGATCTGCTCACGCAGCGACTGATCGCCTTGGCCGTTGCCGTACTGCAGGGCCGCGGTACCGCGGGTTGCCAACAGGTGGGCCACGGTGCCCGCGATCGCCTCCATGGGAAGCGCCTCGACGTACGGCATTCCCCCGGCCAGCGATACGACCTCCGGGCGGGAAGCGACAGCGAACAATGCCCGGATCTCCGAAGCCGTCATGCCGTTCGCCCGCTGTGCATAGGAGTCGATCCAAGGGTCGAGCCGTGAACCCGTCATGCAGCCTCCTCTGATTTGTCTCTACCATGCCTCTCGTGGACACGAACCGACCCTCCCGGGTCCTACTACGTATTGTTGCGCTGATCGCGGTGGGTGCGCTGGCAGGTTTTGTGCTCGCCGGACTGCGTCCCCATGGGCCACGCGATTGAGGCGGCCCGTGCCACCTTTCGGTGGGAATTCGAGCAGCCACGTGACCTGATCTGACCACAGTCCCCGGCGGTGGAGGTCACCGGCCGAGCTCCGCTCCAGGCGGGGCGGGACTTTGGACGCAGTACGTCGTTCAGTGACCTGATCTGACCAAAGCCCCCGTCCGGAGGTGAGCACCGGACGAGTTCCGCGCGCTGAACCGCTACACCGAAGCGCCCACGCCCGGTGGGGGGTGTTGGAAGACCGGGGCGAAGAAGTCGTGCAGGGCTGAAGCGATGCTTTCGGCGATCTCCTGACGGATGTGTGCTTCGGACAGTCTTTGCCGGTCGTTGGCGTTGGACAGGTAGCCGGCTTCCAGGCGCACGGCGGGCATCCGGGTCAGGCGCAGCAGGTCCCAGGTCTTGGCATGCGTGCGGCAATCACGCAGACCGGTGCGCTCCACGACGTGCTCCTGCAGGAGTTCGGCGAACCGCCGGCCCACCATGGAGGCGGTACGGGCGCTGCCGTAGTAGTACGTGGCCGCCCCGGATCCGCGGCCCGAGGGCTCCCAGTCGCAGTGCAGCGAGATCACGATGTCGGCACCGACCCGGTTGGCGAACTGGGCCCGTTGGACCTCGGTGGACGGGGACAGATGGTTGACTCCCAAGGGCCGGGTCAGCAGCACCTGGACGCCGAGGGCGGACAGACGACCCTCGAGACGCGAACAGATGTCGTCGATGACGGACTGTTCGGTGACGGTTTCGAGGGAACGACCGGGATCATTACCGCCGTGACCGGGGTCGATCACGATGACCTTGTCCGCGGTCCCGGTCTGCAACCGCACCAGTGCCTGCTGGTCTCGCAACTCCTCAGGTGCACCGCCACTGACGGTGCGCGCCAGCCGGTCAAGGGCACGTAGTGTCATCGGTCCGCAGACACCGTCGGGCTCCAGGCCCACGTTGCGCTGGAAGTCGCGTAGCGCGTGATCCGTGGACGGCCCGAACACCCCGTCGACGCGACCACTGTCGAAGCCCATGTCCGTCAGCCGTCGCTGCAGCGCGGTGGCGTCGTCGCCGATCTGCATGTGACCTGCGGAGAAGGACAGAACGCGGTCGCCGAGGCGCCATCGTGCCTCTTCGAGCCGACGGAAGGTCTCTGGCCCCACGATCCCGTCGACGTTCAAGCCCTGTTGCTGCTGGAATGCACGGACCGCGCTGTCCATGGAATCGTCGAACAGTTCGGCCGCGGTGGCCGGAAGTAGGCCCAGTCGGATCAGCCGGTCGCGAACTTCCGCGACAACCGGTCCGGTGTCACCGAGTCGGGCCACCCGTCAGTCGAGGTAGTCGCTGAGGTCCGCGAGCAGGGCCGCCTTCGGCTTCGCGCCGATGATCTGCTTGACGACCTTGCCCCCGGAGAAGACGTTCATGGTGGGGATCGAGGTGACGCCGTACTGGGCGGCAGTCGACGGGTTCTCGTCCACGTTCAGTTTCGCGACGACGATCTCGTCGTGGTCGGCCGCCACCTCCTCGAGGATCGGGGCGATCATGCGGCACGGACCGCACCACTCGGCCCAGAAGTCGACGATGACCGGTTTGTCGCTGAGCAGGACGTCATCGGCGAAACTGACGTCGGTCACGGTTTTGGTCGCGGACATGGGTCTCCTTAGGGGTTCTTATCGATTGAGCCTAATGCGGACGGCGGTGGTTCAGGACAGTGCGGCGAGGTATCGCTCGGCATCCAGCGCCGCCGAGCACCCACTGCCGGCCGCCGTGATCGCCTGCCGGTAGGTGTGGTCGACCAGGTCCCCGGCGGCGAACACCCCGTCGATGTTGGTCTTGGTGGTACGGCCCTGGACCAGGACGTAACCCTCGTCGTCGAGGTCGACCTGGCCTTTGATCAGTTCGGAGCGTGGGTCGTGGCCGATGGCAACGAAGACGCCTGTGACATCCAGCGTGCTCTGGGCGCCAGTGACCCGGTTCAGCAAACGGACCCCGGACACCTTCTGATCGCCGAGCACATCGACGACCTCGGAGTTCCACACGACGTCGATCTTGGGGTCGTTCAGGGCCCGCTCGGCCATGATCCGGCTGGCCCGGAATTCGTCACGGCGGTGAATGATCGTCACCTTCTCGGCGAAGCGGGTCAGGAACGTGGCCTCCTCCATGGCCGAGTCACCACCACCGACGACGGCGATGTGCTGGCCGCGGAAGAAGAACCCGTCGCAGGTCGCACACCACGAGACGCCGTGCCCGGACAGGCGCTTCTCATTGGGCACGCCGAGTTCGCGGTACCCCGATCCCATCGACAGGATCACCGTGGACGCATCCCACACGGTGCCCGCATCGTCGCGCACCTGTTTTACAGGGCCGTTCAGCTGCAACTCGACCGCGTCCTGAGTCACGATCCGGGTGCCGAAGCGCTCGGCCTGCGCGCGCATCGCGGTCATGAGTTCCGGGCCTTGGATCCCCTCGGCGAATCCGGGGTAGTTCTCGACCTCGGTGGTGTTCATCAGCGCGCCACCAGCGGTGACAGCACCCTCGATGAGTACTGGCTGCAGTTGTGCCCGCGCCGCGTAGATGGCGGCTGTGTAGCCTGCTGGGCCCGATCCGACGATGATCACTTGCTCGGTCACTTTTGCTCCTGTCGTGGCTGCACCATCGTCAACCCGGATAGGGGGCGGTGGTATTCCCTTCAGAGGGTAGCCGTGGAGTCATCCACGTCGAAGACCATGTGGTCCAGCACGATCGGGTCGGTGCTTCCGCAATCCGCTGTGACGACCCAGACCTCCTCGTACTCGGTGTCCAGCGGGTAGGTGGCGATGATCACGGCCGCGGCGAGATCATCGTAGGAACCGGTGTCGATGGTCAGCAGCCGGCCGTAGGCGGACACGGCCTCGACGCATGCCGCGATGCCCTGGGGGGTGTCGGCAAAGGTTCTCGTCGGCTCCGAGGCGGCCGGCGCGGTGAGGAAGCGTTCACGAAGTTCACTGGTGAAGTCCGCGGGTTCGTAGATGGCACCGGCTTTGATCACGGGGCTGGCTGCCTGCGCAACGGGCGCGGGGGCGGGTCGCACGGCGACGCTGATCAGCATGGCGAAAGCGGCCACCGCCGCGGCGACCAGCAGAACGTTGAGCCGGCCCCGGTGCCGCGGGGTCAGGGCGACCACATCAGCGGTCGAACCGGATGGCGTACCCGCCTCATCGGCCAGGCGGGCGGTGATGGCCTGCGCGACTGATTCCGGCATGTCCGGCGACGGTAGGGCAGCCAGCAGCGAGCGCACGTCATCCTCGCTGGTCATGATCCGGCACCTCCCTGCTTCTCTCGTAGGACGCCACCTTCAGCATCGGGGTTCCGGACCGAACTCAGCCGTTCAGCCAGTTTCGCGCGTCCTCTGGAGCAGCGGCTCTTGACCGTACCCGGTGGGCATCCCAGAATCGCCGCGGCATCGTCGACCGCGTAGCCCTCCACGTCGACCAGCACAATGGCCGCGCGCTGGTCGGACGGCAACTGCGACAAAGCCCGTTCCAGTTCGATCTGCAGTTCGCGGTTGGCCATGTCATCGACGTCGTGGGCCACCTCGTGCAGATTCTCGATCCACGAGGTCGTCGGTTTGTTCTTGCGCCGGCGGTGCTGGTCGAGGCAGGCATTGACCACGATGCGATGCAGCCAGGTCGTGACGGCCGCCTCGCCACGGAACGAACCGGCTCGACGGAAGGCCGACACCATGGCGTCCTGCAGTGCGTCGGCGGCGTCCTCTGGCCCGCCGGCTGTGCGAAGCGCCACCGCCCACAGCCGATCCCGGTGGCGTTCGAACAGGTCACCGAAAGCATGTGGATCACCGGCCACATGCGCGGCCAGCAGGTCAGCGTCGGTTCTGCGACCGTCGGAGGGGTACGACATGCCTCAGCCGCTGCGGACGACGATAGAGCGCACGCCCCCACGGTAGTTGCCATCGATCCACGGCAGGCGCGTGAACCAGACCACCACATAGCGCCCGGTCATGGGTCGCGGTGAGCGCAGCATGATGTGGCGGCCGGCACCGGTGACATCGGCGAAGGTCCGGTACTTCTCAGGATTGGCGAAACGTTTGTTCCCGACCATCACCCGTAGGTTGCTGTTCGACCCGATCAGACGCAGGTCGACGGTGGTGATGGGTCGCGGCGCGCCCAGATCCACGGAGATCCCCATGCCGGGCTTTCCGCCCAGGAAGGGGTCGTAGTAGGTAAAAGTTGTCCAGGCGGTCAGCCGGTCCTTGTCGATGGCACGCCGTGCCCGGCTGGAGAATTCGCCGTCGGCCCCGTACGGGTCGTAGTTCTTGGCCCGCACAATCGGTAAGCGCCGTTCATCGGCCGGCACGGAGGGAACCAGCGCCGCCACCCCTTGCGCGCGGGTCTGTGCCGTGACCGGATCCCCCGGTCGACTGGCCGCATCGGCAAGGCCCATCAGCACGGCCACGCCGGTCAGCGCTCCGACCAGACCGCCTGCCAGCACACGCCGGCGCCGGGTCGTGCGTGGGTCGGCGATCGGCGTTCCCGCCAGCTTGTCGGCGGCCGTTCGCAGGTCTGCGGCGACCTCGGACGCCTGGTCGTAGCCGCCTTGCCAGCACTTGTCGATGACGTCGCCCAGGTCGTCGGGCACATCGGCGACCAGATAGCTCAGGCGGACCGGCCGGCCGTCCTGCTGGGGGGCCACGGGCATCCCGACTTCGGCGTCGAACGGCCATCGAGCCGTCAGGCAGCAGTAGAGCAACGACCCGAGGCCGTGGATGTCCGCAGCAACCGGCTCCAGGTCGGGCTCCACCCCGTACAGGCAGGCGTCCACGCCGTGACCACGTAGTCGCACGCTGCCGTCGGGGGACATCATCAACGTTGCTGGCCGCAGCCGTCCGTGTGTCACGCCCTGCGAATGGGCCGAGGAGATGGCCCGCGCGGCCTGGGCCACCGTGGTCGCCGCAGCATGGGGGGTCATCGGCTCGCGCAACACCTCGGGCAGGGCCAGCGACGGCAGCCACTCGGTGATGATGACCAGCTCCCCGTCGGGCTCGGGTCCCACCACGTCCAGCACGTTGGCGTAGCGACGGTCGGTGATGTGTGCCGCGCGGATCGCGGCCCGGTGCAGCTCATGCATCCGGGGGTCGGAGGCATCAAGGATGCGCAGGCCCACCGTCCGGCGCAATCGGTTGTCGTAGGCGCGCCACATGCGCGAGGCCTGGACATGGGTGACCAGGTCGATCAGTTCGTAACGCTGTGCCCAGGCGCGGGCCGCGTCATGGGTGGTCACACAATCCAGAGTAAGTCAGGATGGCTTGCCGATTCGCAACGCGCCGGTCCGCCGTTCGGTCCGAAGACAGGGGTTGGAGTTGGGTACGGGGGTTGGACAAGCGCACGGACGGTGGAGTTGCGCGGCCGTTCTTGGTCCAACGGCTGTGCCGGACTCCAACGCGTGTGCCCAACTCCAACACCGACCCGCAAGTTCAGCCCCGGCGCCCCAACGGCAGCTTCTCAGACACCAGGGACCAGGCCTGCGAGATCTCGCGGACCCTGAGCAGCCGAGCCACCACGACATAGACCAGGACCGCAACCGAGCACGTGAGTAGCGTCGCCACCAGAGCCCACCCGGGCATCCCCACGAATCCCAGAGGCACGACCTCATCCTGCAAATTCGACACGAAAGCGGTGAAAGCCAGATTGACGCCGAAACCGACGACGCCGGCCACTGCCCCGGCGATCAGCAGCCGCCCGAGCACCCAGGCGGTCTGTCGCGCCTGCAGGTGCCCCAAGCGGCGGTTCAGCACCATCCACGCGAGACCGAACGTGAACCAGTACGCCACCGAGTACCCCAGAGCCAGCGCGGTGACTTTGAACTCGACCGCAGCCCAGTAGAACAACGGCAGCGAGACACCGACCATCAGCACGTTGTAGACCACGGTCAGGTAGAACGGGGTCTTCGTGTCCTCCAGTGAGTACCAGCCGCGCAGCAGCACGTAGAACAGCGAGAACGGCAACAGGCCCACGGCGAAGGCCATCACCACCAGACCGGCATAACTGGAGGCGGCACCCGAACCGGCACCGAAACCGAAGATCACGCCGGCGATCATGGGGCCGGCCACTCCCAGGCACACAGCGGCCGGCACGATCAGCACCCCGACCAGTCGCATTCCGTCGGCGACGAACGCGCCGACCTTCGCGAAGTCCTGCTCGGCTGCCGAGCGACTCATCCGCGGCAGCAGGGCGGTCATGATCGAGATCGTGATCACCGAATGCGGAAGCATGAAGATCAGGAACGCTTTCTGGTAGGTCGTCAGACCCTGGGCCACCACGTCTGCGCGCGAGGCGAGGACGTTGGCCAGTGTGGCCAGGCGGGTGACCACCAGGAATCCCAACTGGTTGACCAGGACCAAGCCGATGGTCCAGATCGCGAGTTTGCCGGTGTGACCGAGCCCGAATCCCCGCAGCCCCTTGACGTAGGCGAAGCGGAATCCAGAGCGCAACAGCACGGGGATGAGGACCAGCGCCTGCAGTGCCACACCCAGCGTGGTCATGATGCCCAGCCAGGCCACCTCGCCGTCAGTGATGCTGTAGACGTCCACGGTGTCGCCGGCGACCCGCAGGAACGCGATGGCAGCGCCGATCACGACCACGTTGTTGACGATGGGCGCGAACATCGGGGAACCGAAATGCCCGCGGGCGTTGAGCACCTGCGCGAACATCGTGTAGAGGCCGTAGAAGACGATCTGCGGCAGGCACAACCGGGCGAAGGCCAGGGCGAGGTCGAACTCGCGGGCGGAGTACTCGCTGGTGGCGTACAACTGCACGATCCACGGCGCGGCCAGGACGGCCGCGATCGTCAGCGCCAGCGTGATCAGCGTGACGACGCGCAGCAGACGGTTGGCGAAACCGTGACCGCCATCCTCGTCGTTGTTCATGTGCCGAACCAGTTGCGGGATGAACACCGCGTTCAGCGCACCCCCGGCGACCAGAATGTAGATGATGTTTGGCAGCGAGTTGCCCAGGCTGTACGTATCGGCCAGGGTGCCGAAACCGATGGCCGCCACCAGCGCCATGTCCCGTATGAGGCCGGTGGCCCGCGAGGTGATCGTGCCGGCAGCCATGAGGGCGCTGGAGCGCAGCACTCCGGCCTGTTCACTGGTGCTCATCGGGGTTCGGCCTGCGCAGAGTGGTCGTCTGCGGCGCGGCGCCGGCGCACGAAGTTCATGGCCAGCAGGAACGCCAGGATGACGAAGGCGCCGGTCACCACGTAGGCCGCGGCGCGGGAGTAGGCCGTGGTGCGCACCTGGACGGTCACGGGTTCGCCGTACCTGCGCCCGGCCGGGGTGGTGAGTTGAAGCCTCACCGGCAAGGTGCCGGAGCCGACCACCTGTGCCTCGACCTCCAGGCTCACCTTGCGGCCGGCCGGAACCTCGAACGGTGCGATGTCGGCAGCCACCAGACGCGCCGGCTCGTCGGAGCGCAACCGGATCCCCACCGTTACGTCTGTGGGCAGGTCGTTGGCCACGGTGACCGGGATCCTGCCGCTGTCGCCGGGCAAGGTGAACGTCCCCGTGGTGGCGACCCTGACCTGATCGGTCTGGTTGGCCAACTGTTCGGAAACCGTTCGCACCAGTGCATTGCCGGTGGTGAGATCAGCGCGCCACGCCGCTGAGGTCTGCCGCATGACGGCCTGTTCGTAACCCAGCCCCGCGGGCTCGTTGAGGATCGACTGGAACCGGCGAGCCGTTCGCTGTTGCACCTGGACCTGCGCCAGGTAGTCGCGGGACAACTCGCCAATGCGTTGGTCCGGGGAGTACAGCACGCGGGTCCGGGCAACGTCGGTGGCCTGCCGGGCGGCCGCCTGCAGCGTCACGATCCGGGCGTACGGCGCCTGGTCCAGCGCCCGCAATGTCTGACGCAGGAAGGTGCTTCGAGGCGCCCACAACGGGTCGGGCGCGGCCACCAGGCTGCGTTGGACGTCGGGCAGTTCGCCGCTGGTCATGGCGACCTCGGCCAGGAACTGCTGGCGGGCGAGTAGTCCCTGGCCGCGGGTCTCTTGTGGGGCGCCCAGGGCGGCCGACAGCCCGGAGTCGGCCAGCACGACCGGCATCCCGCCCCACGTGGTGAAACCGTCCGGGGTGTACGTCAAGCCGGACGGCAGGGTGGCATCGGACAGCAGCATGCTGGTCGCCCCGGCCTCGCGGAAGGTGCGCTTGGTCGAGGGGGTGGTGATCCCGGCCGCCGGCCACGCCAGCACGCCGCTGACACTGGCGCGTGTCGATGCGGCCACCTCCGCGGCAGCCGTGGCTGTGGACTGCGTAACCGTCTTGTCCATACCGGCTCTCTGCAGGGCCGTCGCGTCGGGGAATGCGTACGGGGTGGCCACGGACTGCTGCTTGGATGCGCTGCGTCGTGCCGCGGCCAGCCACTGCTCGGCGGCCGGGGCACCCGCGCCCGCGGTCGACTGCGACGAGGCGGGGCCGGTAGCCACGGAGTACCCGTCGACCATGTCCTCGGCGGTCTGCAGAACGCACGGATCGAAGACCCAGGTGATCCGGGAATCACCTGCGTTGTTGATGATGCGGTCCAAGCGACCTCCGGCAGCCATCTCCGCGGCCGTCTGCTCGCTCAACTGAAGACCCGCGAGGCCCCGATCGGGACGCGAGGTCACCGGCCACAGCCACGCCAGACTCACCGGCGTCACCGACCCCTGCGGGAACCAGGGCAGGAAGGTCCGGGTCAGGCCCAGCCGTTGGGTCACCCCGTCGGTGCCGGTGCCGATCACCTCCAAGCCGGCCACGTAGACCCCGGGGAAGATCAGCGGGAGGTCGTCCAGCGGTAGTTCCAGCGACCAGTCCGCGTTGGTCCGCGGCAACAGCAGGGCGATGGGTTCGCTGACTGCCAGCGTCGGCGGTCCGTCGCGATCGGCTGCCCCGGCGGTCACAGTGGCGATCTCCGAACGGGTGGCCATCGGCGTCGTGGACAGCAGCAGGCGCACCTGGATGGAGGCGATCGTGTCGCTGGACGTGTTTCGCAACCGCCCACTCATGCGCAGGGTCTTGCCGGGCTGCGGATTCAGCGGACGCATGGTCGTGATGCTCAGTTCCACGGAGTCCGTCAGTGTCTGCCGCGGGTTCGCATGGACCGTCCCACCGAACAGCATCAGCAGAACAACCGCCAGTACCGATATCGCCTTGACCACTAGACCTCGCCGAGCATGCCGCGGGCCTTTGCGACCAGGCGGCGCTCGTCACGGTAGGCCAAGCGCGCCGGCACCTCCTCGAAGTCGACCCACTGCACTTCGACCACCTCCGGATCCTCGTCGGAGATGACGCCCGAGTCGTAGCGCATGAGGAAGTGGTGCACCGTCTTGTGGATGCGGCGGTCCTCCACCGCGAACCAGAAGTCGATGACCCCCAGCGGGGCAACGATCGAGGCCACCAGTCCCGTCTCCTCCAGCACTTCCCGCAGTGCCGCCTGTTCGACCGTCTCCCCTTCTTCCACATGACCCTTCGGCAGGGACCAGACCAGCCGGTTGCGCCGGTCGTAGCGCGCGATCAGCGCGACCTGCACTGCCTTGTCGTCGCGTCGCACCACCAGACCACCCGCGCTGGTCTCGTCGACGGTGGCGCGCGACCGCGTCACGTACCGCAGGTTGAACCGCGAGGGTGACGGGTGGGGCATGAGTCCGAGGATAGGCGCAATCGCGCGAAGGCGGGTGACGGGCGACCACGGACCCCGTGTCGTCGCGGCGCGGCACTACCCGCGAACCGGGGACTCACGGGGACTAGCCTGGGGCAAATGACCCGGTCCGCGACGCAGATGCAGGTTCTGCACGCCGCACGTGACGCGGCCCTTGAGCAGTTGCGCCGCGACCGGCCGGTGCTCGACGAACTCGGACAGATGTTCGCAGCAGCGGGGCACCAGGTGGACCTGGTGGGGGGCTCGGTGCGCGATGCGATCCTCGGCCGGGGGGTGGAGGATCTGGATTTCGCCACCGACGCCCGCCCCGAGCAGGTGATCGCGCTGGTCAGGCCATGGGCCGATGCCGTGTGGGACGTCGGTGCCCGGTTCGGCACCATCGGCGCGGAGTCGAACGGGATGCGACTGGAGTTCACGACCTACCGCAGTGACCGCTACGACGCGCAGTCTCGCAAGCCACAGGTCGAGTACGGCGCGGACCTGCTCTCCGACTTGGGCCGCAGGGATTTCACGGTGAACGCCATGGCCGTGCGCCTGCCGCAGTGGCAGTTCGTGGATCCCTTCGACGGCCTGCTGGACCTGGCGGTCAAACGGCTGCGCACCCCGGGCGCACCGGCAGACTCTTTCTCCGACGACCCGCTGCGCATGATGCGCGCGGCGAGGCTGTCCTCGCAGTTGGGGATGAGTGTGGACGCGCAGGCCGTCGACGCCATGGCCAACATGGCCGAACGCATCGACGTGGTCAGCGCCGAGCGGGTGCGTGACGAACTGGTCAAACTCATCATGTCGCCGGCGCCGCGGCCCGGCCTGCAGCTGCTGGTGGACACGGGCTTGTGCCAGCGTTTCCTGCCCGAGGTCCCGGCGCTGGCCCTCGAGATCGACGAGCACCATCGGCACAAGGACGTGTACGAGCACAGCCTCACGGTTCTGGATCAGGCCATTCATCTGGAGACCGCCCACGAACCGGCCATCGCCGCGGACTTCGTGCTGCGGTTCGCCGCGCTCATGCACGACGTCGGCAAGCCCAAGACCCGCCGCCTCGAACCCGGCGGTGGGGTGTCGTTCCACCACCACGAGGTGGTCGGCGCCAAGATCACGCGCAAACGGATGCAGGCGTTGCGCTTCGACTCCAAGACGATCGACGAGGTCACCAAACTGGTCGGCCTGCACCTGCGGTTCCACGGGTATGGCACCGGGGAGTGGACAGATGCGGCGGTGCGCCGTTACGCCCGCGACGCCGGTGACCAGTTGCTACGGCTGCACAAACTCACCCGGGCCGACTCGACCACCCGCAACCGGCGCAAAGCGGCGGCGTTGCAGCGGACCTACGACCACCTCGAACAGCGGATCTCGATCCTGGCGCAGGCTGAGGAACTCGCGGCCATCCGCCCGGACCTCGACGGCAACCAGATCATGTCGATCCTTGGGATCGGTCCGGGCCGCGATGTGGGGCGGGCGTACAACCACCTGCTCGAACTGCGGATGGACAACGGTCCGATGTCCCAGCAGGAGGCCACAGAAGCGCTGCTTGCCTGGTGGGAGTCCCAGGGTTCCTAGGAGACCGGCGGCGTCGGGCCGATCCGGGTTCGCAGATACAGCAAGCCGCTGGCGATCATGCCCACGCCGATGGCTGTGGCGGTGAGGTTGGCGTTCTCAGCCAGGGGGTCCAACCACGCCACGAACACCACCCCGGATACCAGGGCCACGTTGACCGCCACGTCGTAGAGGGCGAACACCCGCCCGCGGTTACCCTCATCGATCCACTCCTGCACCAGGGTGTCGCCGCAGACCTTGGCCACCTGCCCGGCGAAGCCGATCACCAGTCCGGCGAAGATCAGCGAGATCACGCTGGCAGTCGCGACCGCCCACCAGCTCACCACGCCGGCGATGAGAAAGGAGATCGACGTCCACCGGATGGGACCGATCAGCCTTGACATGTACGGGGTGAGAACCGCACCCAGGAGCGCACCCGCCGCCGCGGCCGCCAGCATCAGCGCGAGCTCGTTGAGCGCCCGGTCGGTCTCCTCCGGCGGATTGATGTGCAGACGAAGCAGCAGCACCGCGATGATGGTCCCCGCACCGATCGCGATGCGCTGGGCGCTGACCATGACGATCGCGTTGCGGGCCGGATGGCGATGCCACAACTGGGTGGCGCCGTCGGCCAAACCCCGGACCACCTGCCGCGCCGACTGCGCGTGCTCGCCGGGCAACGGACCGAACTGGCCGCGTTTGACGCGGGTCGCCAGCAGTCCAGCCACCACAAAGACCCCCGCGGTGATGCACAGGACCACCACCGACCCGGTGTCGCCGCCGCCGAGGGCCTGCCGGAGTCCGACCCCAAGGAAAGCCGCCACCGCCGCGGCCATGGTGCCGGCGGTCGGGGCGATCGCGTTGGCCGTGTAGAGGCTGGGTTCGGGGACCGTCAGTGGCACAGCGGCGGACAAGCCCGCCAGCACGAACCGGTTGATCCCGATGGCTGCCAGCACGCTCACCCCGAGGCCGAGCCCGGAGTCGCCTTGTGCGGTGAAGTAGACCACGGGGAGCATGCTGATCGCACGTGCGATGTTGCCCCACAGCAGAACCCGCTGGCGGTGCCAGCGGTCGAGGAACACCCCGGTGAAGGGACCGATCAGCGAGTACGGCAGGGCCAGGATGGCGAACGCCGCGGCGATCGCGCTGGCGCTTGCTTGTCGCTCCGGGGAGAACAGTACGAACGTCGCCAGCGCCGACTGCAACATGCCATCACCGGCCTGGCCAGTCAGCCGGATGGCGAGCAACTTGCGGTAGAGCGGTGACCCGAGGGCGGCTTTGAGGGGGTGGGTCACGCGGGTAAGGCTAGCGGCCCGGGTGTCCACAGCCCGCTAGCCCGGCACTTGGCCACGAGCAGGTCCATCTCACGATCGGCGTCTGCGTAGACGTCCTCGACGAACGGCCGGTGGAAATCCAGGCCCGTCGCGCGGAGATCGTCCTCACGCCGCTTCTCGTCGACGAGCGCTTGCACGCCGCTCGGGCCCTGATACTTGATCCGGCCATCCACCTCGATCGCCAGTGTCTCCAGGAGGATGTCGATGAAATACTGAGCGCCGCTTTGGCCCCGCATGGGTACGCCGCAGCTGGGCTCGGGCAGCCGGCGCAGCAGCATGTGCCCGCGGTAGAAGGACTCGGCCGGTGATTCAGCGGCGGGATTCGCCAGCTTCAGAGCAGGCAGGTCCAAGGTGTGGGTAAGGCGCCGCCGGACCTCTGTGCGGCAGCGTTCGGACGCCAGCTCGAAGCGGTCCGTGGTGTCGGCGATGCGTCGTGCCACCGCGTCGGTGACCATGAGTGCCTGCGGTAGCGGTAGTTCGCCGGCGATGGTGACCGCGGTGTCGATCAGATCGGTGACCGGACCCCATGAGGAATCGATCGGGGCGAAGGTTGCCCGGCGGATGCCTCGAGCGGGGCGCGATTTCTTTCCGGCGAGGAGAACGGGCAGTTCCGTCCACTGTCGGAAGTAGGGGTTGGGCAGATCGTGGACGGCCAGCGCACTGGCCCCGACGGCGTAGTGATCGGATCGCTTGATCAGTCCGGCGGCCACCCGCTGAAGATATGCATGACGGTCTTCGCTGGGGATCGCCTGGGCGTAGACACCGCGAACTAGTCTCACCAGCTGGCCCGACGTGGTGAGGTTGCGCCATTGCCAGGCGCTCATGCCTGCCTCCATCGCGTCTGCTCGGGTGAGGGGGGTGTGCAGGTGGTCGGGCATACCTCTAGCAAACCCAAATCCTGTCCGGGCCGGGCCTCGCGCGACGACTCTGTGGACGGGCGCCTCCCGAACTGGGCACTGCCTGAATTGAGATTCCCGAATCTGCCATCTTTGTGAGGAAATGGTCCCCGATGTGTCCGGTTGATGGTGGTTTGGGCCTCACGAAGTGGGCAGAGCGCGGGTGCCGGTGCCCAGTTTCGGAGGCCGAGAGTCCCTAACCTGAAGGGGAGCGGGCCCTGGCTGAGGGTGAGATCAGCGCTCGACGGTGCCGGCGATGAGGCCCGCCCCAGCGAAGTCGGGCATGCCTCTAGCAAACCCAAGTCCTGTCCGGGCCGGGCCTCGCGCGACGACCCTGTGGACGGGCGCCTCCCGAACTGGGCACTGCCTGAATTGAGATTCCCGAATCT
>ERZ795053.841-NODE-841-length-39046-cov-20.819728_pt1 | contig 39046 bp, 39 predicted proteins | sample MGYA00375137_ERZ795053 | MGnify/ENA primary metagenome ERZ795053 (study PRJEB30182, sample SAMN05720284) | activated sludge metagenome | isolation source: Anaerobic digester | place: Hong Kong | collected 2014-12-17 ... | reverse complement strand
CCGAAGAGGTAGCACAGCAAAAGAAACAGCCAGACAGGCATCATCCACCACTTCCCAGGAAAGCCAAGATCGATTCGGAAAGTTCGGTTGGTTTTTCTATGAGTGGAGAGTGGCCGCATTCCGGCAACACGGTCAGGGTAGAGTTGGCAAGGTGCTGCAAGAACCGCCGGGCATGTTCCAGCGGGTAGATGGGGTCCTGCTCTCCCCACACCAAAAGGGTGGGAAGGGAAAGTTGGGAAAACTCCGCCGCCCGGGCCCCACCATCGTCCTGGTTGTTGAAAGACAGCAATGTCTTGGAAGGGATGTGAAACACGAGTGCGAAGCTACGGGCAAAATGGGAAAACGAAAGGTTGGACGCATCGTAGAGCGCACTGCGCGAAAGCGGGTATTGCATCATGGCGGTTTGAAAGAACGAGCGGAAAAGCAAGTTGCCCAACCAGGGATTTGATTCCACCCAGCCCGGAAGGAACTGGTTCTCCGAGTAGCCAGCACTGTCCACCAGGATCAACCGCGACACACTTTCGGGGTGGTCCAGCGCAAGGTTCAACGCCACTTCGCCACCCATGGAGTGACCCAGAAGGGAAAAACGGGAGATGCCACGTGCTTGTAGGAAACTCCAGGCGGACTGGGCAAGACCTTTCTTGCTCAGGTCAAGTTCGGGGTTCTTGTCGGATAGGCCGAAACCCGGCAGGTCCATCACGAAAACATGGAAACGGGAAGAAAGGGTTTGTACCACCGCAGCAAAATCCAGGTGGGATCCCAAGAAGCCGTGGAGAAGGAGGAGTGGTTCGCCGGAGCCCATTTCCTGGAAAAAGACCGTTCCCGGAACGGTCTGTCCCGCGGATGTTTGCAGCGAAAGGGGCTGAAAGTTCGCCGGTGGCGGGTTCTTGGTTTCGGAGGGGGCAAAAGCCCAGAAGAACCAACTTCCCGCCAGGTTTGCGAAAAAGAGCACCAGGAGGATGCCCAGGAAACCGAACAACAGTTTCTTCCACAAGCGCATTTTCCCACATCCCTTCAACCCCAATTATACCGCAATTCCCCCAGAATACGGTTCCAGGAAACTCGGGAAAAGGAACAGACGGCCTTCAGTTGCCGGGCCTCCGGTAACGTTTTCCCCAGAGTACCCGGTGCTTCTCCTCCATCCAGTAGATGTACCGCGAATACAGGTCCGTTTCCCAACCGAACGGGGCAAGAAGCAGGGAAAACAGGCCGTCGAGTACTTGGATGGTACCCCGGGAGAACCGGTACCCCAGCATCTCCAGGTAGGAAAGGATGTTCCGAAAAAAATCCTTGCCGTCTTTTTGCGCGTACTGCCGGAAACGGTGGCTTCGAAACATGCTTCTCACCCCACCGTTTCCAGTTGCTTGAACGCGGAGCAACGAAACGCCACGCACTGCGAGGGGCGTTGTTCCCAGGGGAGGATACAGCCCTTGGGCGAAAGGTACTCGCAGGCAAACGGGTCGATTCCCTTGCTGCGCAAAAAGGAGAGCAGGTGTGCGTTTTCGGGGCGGTGCACGATTTGGGGCCAAAATAAGGGTTTCACGTCGTAGGTGAAACGAAAGGAGTGGAATTCTTCGCTCCAACCCGCAATGGATTTTCCACGTGGCAGGTGTCCCTGCTCGTAGATGCGGCAGCAATCACCCCCGCACAGCGCACACAAGTCCTTGTTTTCAAAGCCATCTTGTTCCAGGGAATTTCCCATTTTTCCTCCATGCTCACGGAAATTTTTCCAGCGGAGTATAATGCACCCAGCGGGAAATGTCATCCCGCAAAAGAACGTGAAAGAGAGAGCTTTTCCACGGTTTTAGGAGAATTAACGGGCAATATGGGGAGGGAAGTGGATTTTTGCCGGTTTTCCACCCAAATTCCCTGTGCGTAGTTCCTCCTAACGGAGGCTTGATTGTACCCTATGACTGTGCTAAAGTAGGGGCGGGAGGCGGATCGAAAATGGGGAAATTCTTTTTCCTGGACCGAAAAGAGAAACGGGGGGCAGCCCCTGGAACCCTGATTCACGTGGGGGAATGGAAAGAATTCCCCGTGCAGCTCACCGTGCGAAGGTACGATGAGGGAGTTTTCCAGGAAGACAGCTTTTCCAGGGAAGAGTTCTTGGCTGGCGGACGGGATTCCATGGTCTTTTCCGGCAAGGGTGTTTTTTGGCTTGACGTGTGTGGAATCCACGATGCTGCTGTTGTGCAGAAGATCGGCGAGCTTTTTTCCATACATCCCCTGGTTCAGGAGGATATCGTTTCGGCCACGCAGCGCCCCAAGTACGAGGAATTCGAGGGGTTCTCCTTTTTCGTGATGAAGCAATTGACCTGGGGAAAGAAAACAGGGGTCGAAAGCCAACAGGTTAGTTTCGTGTTGGGAAAAGATTGGTTGCTTTCGTTTCGAGAAACCCCCCAGTACCCTCTTTTCGACGGCGTGCTGAAAAGGCTTCGGAACAGCGTGGGACGGATTCGAAAAGAAGGAGCCGATTACCTTTTCTACGCGTTGGTGGACAACATTACCGACCATTTTTTCGAACTCATGAATGAGCTCGAAGAGAAGGTCCAATCCTTGGAAGGGCAAATCATCGGAAAACCTTCCAAGAAAAGTCTCCAGGGTTTGTACGATTTGAAGCAGACCGCTTTGATCGTACGCAAGTGGCTTTTCCCATTGCGAAACACGGTTCACTCGCTGGAGCGAACCGAAAGCCCACTCATCCGGGCCACGACGCGCGTGTTTCTCCGTGACCTGGGAGACCACGTTTTCCTTCTCAACGATGGTCTGGAAGGGATCCGTGAATGGATCGCCACCCTTTTCGAGTTGTACCTTTCCTCTGTCAGTAACCGCATGAACGAGGTAATGAAAACCCTGACCCTGGTGAGTACCCTTTTCATCCCGCTAACGTTCGTTGCGGGGATTTACGGCATGAACTTCGCGTTCATGCCCGAGCTGGGTTGGCGTTGGGGGTATCCCGTGGTGCTTGGTGTCATGGGAGGGATTTCGGCACTGATGTTCGTTTTCTTCAAGAAAAAAAAGTGGTTTTGAACATTTCAGGAAGGACGTGTTTGAATGGAACGGGAAACGGGTACGTACCGCGTGGGGTTGACCTACAACCTCAAGTCGGGTAAAGCGCAAAAGCACGAGGATGACGAGGCGGAATTGGACGATCGCCAGACCGTCGACGCCATTGCCCAGGCTATTCGCTCCGCCGGTTGCGAGGTGGTGCTGATGGAGGCCACGGGGCAGATCGTGCAGATGCTGGACCACCAGAAGATTGACATCGTGTTTAACTTTGCGGAAGGATTGAAGGGTAGGGGGAGAGAGGCACAGGTTCCCGCGCTTCTCAACCTGATGGGAATCCCGTTTACCGGTTCGGATGAAACCACGCTGGGTGTGGCACTTGACAAGGCACTTGCCAAGAGGGTCGTTGCCTACGATGGCATCCGTACCCCTCGCTTCCAGGTTTTTTTCACCGGGCAAGAGCCCATCAACCCCAAGCTGGGTTTTCCGGTGATCGTGAAACCCAACTCCGAAGGTTCCAGCAAGGGCATCCAGGAAAAGGCGATTGCACATACCCCCGAGGAAGTCCGAAAACTGGTGGGATACCTGGTGCGCGAATACCACCAGCCTGCCCTGGTGGAGGAGTTCATCCATGGGCGGGAGTTTACCGTTGGGCTGATCGGAAACGGGGAAAACCTCCAGGTGCTGCCGGTGATGGAAATCCATTTCCAGAAAGGTGGGGAAGAGGGTTTCTACTCCTACCGGGTCAAGAAACACGCGGACGAGTTCACCCGAACCACTTGCCCCGCAAAGCTGGATCCCAAGCAAAAAAAAGCCATCGAGCAGTTCGCGCGCAAAGTGTTCCAGGTGTTGGAATGCAAGGACGTGGCGCGCATCGATTTGCGGTGGAATGACAAAGATGGGCGGCCCACGTTCATCGAGATCAATCCCCTTCCGGGGTTGATCGACGGCTACTCGGATTTGACCCTGATTGCCCGCGCCGCAGGCATGCCCTACCCGCAACTCATCCTTTCCATCCTAAACGCTGCGTTGCTTCGCCAAGGCATGGCACCGGTGCAAAACCGAGGTGGGGAATGAAACGCAATCCAAATCGGAAAGAGCGCTTCTGGGGGTACGTGGTTCTGTTGCTCTGGATCGGCATGTGTCTTTTCTACACCACCTGGGATGGTTGGTTGTACGAGTGGAGAGAATGCGGGTATGCTGGTCCCAACCAGCATTTCGACCTGGACTTACTGGACATGCGCTGGGATCCCGAAGCACCGGGTGGGCCCGTGTACTTTTCCACGAACAACCTGCACAGCCTGTTGTACATCTGCTTGTTCGTGGTTTTCATGGGATGGTGGGGGCTCTTGTTCAACCAGGCCTGGGCGAGGCAGGGGACCATGGGCACACTTCCCATTTCCGTGGTGGCATTGTTTTCCACGTTCTTTCCCATCACTGATCACCTGTACATGCTGCAATGGGTGTATGACCTGGTGCACGTGACCGGGATCGTGTTGGGGCTGTACTTTTTCGCAGTGGACGTGCTGATACCCCGAAAAACCATGTGGGGGATGTTTGGTGCCTGGATCCTGTACGTCTTCTCTCGGGTGATGGTGGAGCCCTGGCCTTTTTGGTCCCAGAATGCCAATGGGTACTTCAGCGTCAACCAGGTCAACGACATGCCCTTCTACTTCTTTGGGTTGGAGTACGCCGCGGTGTTTGCCATCATCCTGGTGGTGAACCTCGTACTTGCACCCGTGCAGAAACGCTTACGACGAACTTGGGTGAAGGTGGCCTTCCCCGTTGCGCTTTTCCTTGCGGTGGGGACGATTCTGCTCGTAACCGGTGCCATCCAGATTCAGAACATTTCACTGGGGACGTGCCCCTGAGGGGTGGGTTTGTCGAGGTTGGGAAACACCTTTTCCAGGAACACGTCTACGATGCGGGGATCGAATTGTTTCCCTTTCCCCGCCAGCAGCTCTTCGCGGGCCTTTGACAGTGGAAGGGCCTTGCGGTAAATCCGGTCGCGAGTCATGGCATCCCAGGCGTCTGCAACCGCGAGAATGCGCGATTCCAGGGGAATTTGTTCTCGGGCAAGCGCGTCCGGGTAGCCCTCCCCGTCCATGCGTTCGTGATGGTGCCGGATGATGGGTGCGAGGTGGTGCATGCTTTTCGTGGCCTGGAACACGTCGAAGGCGTAAACGGGATGGCGCTTGATCTCCTCGAATTCCTCGTTGGTGAGGCGGGAGGGTTTGTTCAAGATCTCGCTTTTCACGAGGATCTTTCCCATGTCGTGCACGATTCCCGCCCAGTAAATCTCCTCCACTTTGGGAGCATCCATGCCGATTTCCTGGGCGATCTTCATGGAAAGCTTGGCCACATGCTCGGAGTGCCCCTTGGTGTAGGGGTCGTGGTATTCCATCATTTTCACGGTGGATAAGATAATGTCTTTCTGAAGTGCGTTTTCCAGCTCCGACATTTCCTTGATGGACAGGTACATCTGCATCAATCGTTCGAAAAAACGGGCAAAACGCAAGGATTCCTCGGAAAACCCCCTGGGGTTGGACTGGGCGATGTGCAGCGTGAGGTTTCCCCGGGTTTTGCGCGTGCTGCGAACGGGTATGAACAGGGTCAGACGGAAAGGCTTGAGCGCCGTCGCCATCTTCTGTACTTGGGAAGGGTCCATCTGCTGCTGTTTCACGGTGGAATGGGGGTTCTTGCCTCTTTCCACGATTTCGATCCGTTCCTTGCACGCGTAGTCTTTTGGGTGCAAGCCCAGGGAGTTCAAGAGCGCGAGGTCGTGCCCCACCCCGTTCAGGAAGCGAACCTTGTTGTCCTCCACGAGGGTGATCAGGCCGTAGTCTGCTTCGGGTACGAGTTCGAACACACGTTCGAATACGTGGGAGAGAAAGAAGTCAAGGTCGGGTTCGTCCGCGAAAACGATGGTGGCCTGGAGAAGGCTCTCCATCTTGGAAAGCAATTGCTGGTTTTCCTGGTACGTGGCTTCCAGCTCCTGGTTCATGGCCTGCAGTTCTTCAAAGCTCTGGGTGATTTCGTCTTCCATCCAACGGAAACTTTCCCACATCTGGTGCACTTCCACGATGCGTGACTCGGGTGCCGAGGAGGAAGCCACGCGGGAGGTCGCAAACGCATTCATGTTTTCCGAAAGGCGGGAAATGGGCTGGAGTGCCGTCCACAGGCTTTTGCCGATGCGCCGCGCCAAGTACCACGGGATGAGTACCAACGCGATGGTCAGTGCCACTTCCACCCAAAAAATGATTTCGACGAAAGGAACGCGAAAATGCCCCACGAAGTAGAGGTTCCCAAAGGAGGAATACCAGGAATACACGACCTTCTTCCGGAAAACCCCTTCTTGCAGGATCTGCACTTCCCCGGGCTGGCTTTGCGCACGTAGCCAATTTTTTTCCTGCGCGGAGAGCAAGCGATCAAACTGGAACAACGGGTCAAAATCAAACGTGTACAGCCTTGCCTCGAGGAAACCGGTGGTGCTGAAACGTTGCAGCCTCTCGAAGATCCATTCCTTCAGGTTCTCGAAGGAAATTCCGATTTCGAAGATTCCCCCGTCCTGCAGGCGGAGGTACGCGTACAGGCGCATGTCCCCGGAGGAGATTTCGTTATCCAAGGGGTTCAAGCGGATATCTCCCGGGCCAAGTTGCTCCATCGTCTGCCAGAAATCGGGGTAGGCGGAAAGATCCAGCCCCACGTCGGTGGCAAAATCCGTGATGGAGATGACGCCGGAAGGCTCGATGTAGTAGTAGTTGACCTGCTGGATGCGAAGGGGAGTTAAGTCCTTTCCCGAAAGGGTTTGGCGCAGGTGCAGCATCTGTGTCTCGATGGCAGTTTTCGATGGAATCGCGGGATTGCGCGCGTGGAAATCTTGCAGGAAATGCTCCAGCTCGAACAGCAACACTTCCTGGGAATTCTCGTAGGCATACCCCATGCTTTCAAAGAAAAAGCCCAGCGACGTCACAAGAAACTGTTCTTCGCGCCGGAAGAGTTGCAGGGAGAAAAAGTGCGACAGGAAAACGATCAGTACAAATCCTACGAGGAAGGAAAGCACCAGCACCCTTCGGATTTTCTTCTGGAAAAATCGGAACAGCGTGACTCTTTTCATGCGCTCCCCCCCTTTCGCGAACCGGGAATGATTCCCCTTCGGGGAAGTATAGCACACATCCAAAAAGAGTGTTACTGCAAGGGAATACTCCACGATCCATTGATTCTTCCGCAGGTTACTTTTCCGATTCCTACGCGGTTTTCCTCGCGTGTATTTTTCCGGTCAGGGGAGGGTCCAATCGGTGTTATAATGGGATACCAGCGATGAATAGGAGGTATTGGCGTGAAAATCATTGACCTTTCGTACCGCTTGCAAAACGGCATGCCCTTTTACCCGGGAACCGAAGCTCCGCAGTTTTCCCGGCCCTTTTCGCTCGAAAAACACGGTTTCGCGGAAACCCGCTTGACCCTACTCACGCATGTTGGAACGCACCTGGATTGCCCCGCACACATGATACCTTCCGGGGCGACCACCGACACAACCCCACTGGAGCGATTTTTCGGCGAGGGATTGTTGTTGGATTGCCAGGGGCACGTGCGCGACGGTTTCATTCTGGAAAGCGTTCTTTCCCCACAGATGCACGCGCTGCTTGCCTCTCGTTTCGTCTTGTTCCGGACGGGTTGGGAATCCTTCTGGGGGAAAGAAGAGTACTTCCATGGTTTCCCGGTGTTTTCACCCGGGTTGGCAGAGTTGTTGGTTGCCCGCGGCGTGAAGGGGGTGGGAGTGGATACCATCTCCATCGACGGCGATGCTTCCGAGGGGTTTGCCAACCATCACCTGCTTCTGGGTGCCGGAATCACCGTGGTGGAAAACCTGTGTTGCCTTCCGGAATTGCAAAGGGAACTTTCGCAAAAAGATGCCCCGTTGTTTTCTTTCGGGGCCTTTCCACTCAAAATTTCCGGTGGTGATGGTTCGCCCGTGCGGGCCTTTGCGCTGGTCCACGAGTAATCCCCGAAAAAGGAAGGTGAGGATGATGCGTTACAAGATCCGTGAGAAGATTTTTTCGTTTGCCGACCGTTTCACCATCAAGAACGAGATGGACGAGCCCTGCTACACCGTTCGTGGCAAAGTTTTTTCCTTTGGCAACAAGTTGTTCCTCGAAGACCTTCAGGGAAACGAGCTGGTGTACATCGAACAGAAGCTTTTTCGCTGGCTCCCCGAGTACCACTTGTTTCGAAATGGGCAGGAAATGGCAATGGTGAAGCGCAAGTTCAGCTTTTTTCGCCCCAAGTTCGAGATTTTCAGCGAGCTGGGCGACTTTACCGTGGAAGGGAATTTCTGGGCGCACGAGTTTTCCATCCTGCAGAACGGGTTGACCGTGGCGTCCATCTCCAAGAAGTGGTTCTCCTTTTCCGATTCTTACGGGGTGGAGATTGCCAATACCGAGCAAACCGAGCTTTTGCTGGCGCTGACAATCGTTTTGGACCAGGTGCTGTACGACCGCAGGGGTTCGAGTTCGTCCTCGAACTAAATGCTCTTTTAGTTTAGTTTTTGAATAGTTTTAGAATTGTTTTACCCTTCATTTTAGACTTCTATTAGAAGACTTTAATGGAGGCGAATGGATCATGAAAGGAAGGAAGAGGCTGGCACGGTGCATCATCGTAGTAATCGGTTTGTTCTTTGCCGTCTCTTCGTTTGCGGCCTGGAACCAAACCTCGGTGAGCGTCAACGTGGTTTTCAAGGTCATCCGAGCTGCCTATTCCGATACGCGCAACCCCGAAGTCAAGCTGCCCTCCGCCCAGGAGAAAGCAGACAAGAGTTGGTTTTGGAACGTGGGCGCCAACGCAGACTTCGTGGTTTCCGTGGAAGCCCTCTCCACGGGGTTCGGCGAACTGGACAGCAAGTATGTCGTGCAAGCTGCCGGAATCGATCTCACCCCCGGGCTTTCCGAAAGTGTGAACCTCGCCTTTGAACCTGGTCAACATGCCGTGCCTTTCAGCGTACGTTGGTCGGGGAATGAAGAAGACGGTAAGGTGTTAACCGCTTCCTCCGATTCGGTTTCCCTTCCCGTTGTGTATACGGTATCTGCTCTGTAATCCTCCTTTCCCGGGTACCACCCCTCCCAAAAAAAGGTACCCGGACAGGTATAGAGAACCCGTGGTCACCCGCTTGACTTGATTATCGGAGATTGCACCCCCTTCGCCCGGGGGTGCTTTTATTTTTTCTTGACAAAACTTCAAGAAAACGGTACACTATCCCTATTGCACCTTTTTTTCTTCATTCCAGGTGGGGATTTCCTTGTTTCTCTTCCTTCTTCCCGCCCTTTTTTTTGGGTGGTCTCTTGGGGCAAATGACGCGGCCAACATTTTTGGAACCGCGGTTTCTTCGAAGATCGTCAAATACTCCACCGCCATCTGGCTTTCGGCGGTATTTATCGTGCTTGGTGCCTACTTGCAAGGCGGCCGTGGCATGGAAACGATTCGCCAGGTATCTGCGGGAAGCATGCTGGAGGGGAGCATTTCGGTTCTGGCAGCGGCAATCACCATGTCGGTGATGACCTGGATCAAGGCGCCCGTCTCTTCTTCTCAGGCGATCATTGGCGCCATCATCGGGCTGGATCTTTTTTACGGGCGTAGCGTGCAATGGGATGTTCTCTGGAAAGTTTTCGCTGCCTGGGTTGGCACCCCCCTGGGGGGTGCGCTTTTTGGTTTCCTTGGGTACAAGCTGCTTTCCGTTCCCTTCAAGAAGTTGAACTCGGTGGTGCTGCAGGACCGTTTTCTGAAGATTGGCATCGTGATCATCGGATCGTATGGTGCCTACTCCCTTGGTGCAAACAACGTTGCCAACATCACCGGGGTTTTCGCGCAAAACTTGGGTATCTCTGCCGCGACGCTGATCGGTGGGTTCAGCATCGCGCTGGGCGTGCTGACATTCTCCAAAAGGGTGATGTCCACGGTGGGGCATGACATCGTCGTGCTGGACCACTTCTCCGCCGCCGTGGCTGTTCTCGGGGAATCCATCACGGTTTGGATCTACGCGCTGATTGGTATACCGGTTTCTACATCGCAGGCTATCGTGGGCGCGGTGATCGGTGCAGGGCTTGCCCGGGGTGTGGACCAGGTGAACAAGAAAACCCTGGGAAAGATTGCGGTGGCATGGGTGAACACCCCGATCTCCGCCGGAATCGTTGCGGTGCTTCTGGCTTTACTTTTCCGGGGTATGGGAGTGAAACCTTGACCAGTCGCTTTTGAGCAGACCAAAGAAGACGATGTCCACGAAGCTTCCCTGGTAGAATTTCGCTTGTCGCAATAGACCTTCTTGAAGGAAACCCGCGCTTCGCATCATCGCCAGTGCGGGGGCATTGGTGGCAAGTGTCTCGGCTTCCAGGCGATGGAAGCCCAGGTTCTGGAAAGCGTGATGTGCGATTCCCTCCAGCGAACGCTTTCCCCATTTCTTCCCACGGTACTCGGGCAAGATGACCAGGTTGACCTGGGCCTTGCGGTTGACCCAGCGAATGGTTTTCAGACCCACCCACCCGATTTTCGTAACCCCCCCCTGGTGCGTGTCGCGGATTTCAAAAAGCAGTTCCCGTGGGAATTCTTGCGCGAACCAACGTGTTTCCGACATCCAGTACAAGTCTTCGGTTTCCCCCAGGTACTTGGAAAATTCTTCGCCAGGGACAGATTGGAATTGCACGCCCTCCATGTGAAATCGCATGATTGTTTCTCCTTTCCGCGTTTTTTTCCACAGCTGTAATGGCTTGACTATACTTTTTTTTGGGGCACATCGTCAAGCGTTGTACCAAACCTTGCAGAAAAGCCGTCAGTATGATAGTATTTCTTTCGGAACTTGGTGCGTGAAACGGGGGGGAAGCCATATGCGATTCGAAAGGCAAGTAAAGTGTGATAGCCCATTTTTGCCAGGGAAGCGCGCATGAAAAAAACGATCTTGCTTGCGCTGCTGGTTTTCGCGTTCGTGCTTTCCGCGTTTTCCATGGAAGTGTATCTCTTGGGCAAAAGGGTCCCCGACGAGAAGTTCAAGTTGTTGACCGATCAAATTTACGTGCACGCGGTGACACTCCTGGAAACCCTCAACGCCCAGTATAATTGGGATAATTCCCGCAAAACCCTCAACGTAACCTGGAACATGAACACCATCGAGTTCATGAACCTTTCACAGCGCGTCATCTTGAACGGCATTCCCACCTACATCACCGCTGAGCCGGTCGTCGTGGACAGCCGCTTTTTCTTACCCCTCCTGGACAGCTGCAAGCTCTTCGGGTTGCGCATGTTCGCCCAGGATGGGCAGGTCATGGTGGACAGTTCGCTGGCAGATTTCCTCTATTACTTCGGCATCCCCGATGGCTACGCGCTGAATTTTTCGAAACCCGTGAATTTCCTGATCGCGGAGCAAAAACCGGGGACCACGGTAATCGACGTGATCGGTGCAAGGGTGGACCAGAAATGGTTCTTGGAAAACCGGCACATTGGGATCCAATCGCTAACGTTGGAGAATTCTTTCCAAGAAACGTTGCGCGGATTCCTGCGCATCGAAGTGACCCACCCGGAAGACATGTCCGTGCAGGTTTTGCAAGAGGGAGAAACCATGTGGTTGAAAGTGGAAAAGGCGCTTGCCCCACCGGAAAACCACCAGAAGAAGATCATCGTCCTCGATCCGGGGCACGGGGGGATCGACCCGGGAGGCATTGGCCCAGGTGGCTTATACGAGAAAGATGCCGTGCTCTCCATCGCACTGCTGCTGAAAAACCGCCTCGAGCGGGAAGGATACTTGGTGCGAATGACACGGACCAATGATACCTACTTGGAACTGAAGCAGCGCTGCCGTGTGGCCAACGATCTACAGGCAGACCTGTTCGTATCCATTCACCTGAATAGTTTCGAAGACCCCACAGTGGATGGGGCAGAACTTTTCTACTATGGATGGGACGAAACGTCCTTCAAGGGACGGCTGGGCCGTTACTACGGGTACGATTCGTTGACCGAAATCCTGGTCCAAAACTTGGTGAAGCAAAAGATCGAGGCGGTGTTCGATAGCCAGGACTTCGCGGAGAAGTTGCAGCAAGAATTCCTGCGAGCGGGTTTCCACGTCCGCAAGGTCATTCCCGAAGATTTTGCGGTGTTGGCCTACACCACGATGCCCGCGGTGTTGGTGGAATGTGGTTTCCTTTCCAACCCCTCTTTCGAGAGGAGTATACGCGATCAGTCAAGGCAAGATGCGATCGCCCAGGTCATCTTCAACGGGATTGAAACGTTTCTGAAGGCTCAGTCGCAGCAGTAGGGGTCTTTTCCCTCCTCCTTGCGCACCTGGAAGCGTTGCAACGCTTCTTGTACGATGCGTTCGGCTTCCTTGCGCCCAAACCATCCTTCGCTCCCCGTGGGTTTATTTTCCAGGGTTTTGTATACCGAGAAGAAGTGATCGATTTCTTTCAAAAGGTGCGGCGGAACGCCTTCCAGTTCTTCGATGGGGGACCAGATGGGGTCATGCGTGGGCACGCATAGCACCTTTTCGTCTGCTCCTTTTTCGTCCCACATCTTGTACACCCCGATGGGTTTGGCATCGATCAAGCAACCCGGAAACGTTGGCTCCCAAACCAGCACCATGGCGTCCAACGGGTCTTGGTCCAGTGCCAGCGAATCGAGGAAGAAACCGTAGTCCGTGGGATAATGCACCGCGGAGAAGAGGGTGCGATCGAACCGGATCTGCTTTTTTTCCTTGTCGTACTCGTACTTGTTCCTGCTTCCCTTAGGGATTTCGATCATCACGGTGAAAATCATTCTGGTCCGTCCTTTCCAGGTTTTTGGTTTCCTCGATGGCAAGGTAAAGCTTGCGAAGGCGTGGGAAAATCGAACGGTACACTTCGCGGTACAACTTACGGTACACGCGATGGTTTTTTTCCGAGGGGTGGAACGTTTGGCCAGGTTGTATCATGTGTTCTGCCGCTTGGGGGAAGGAATCGTACACACCACAAGCAACGTAGCCCAGCATTGCCGCTCCAAGCGAAGAAGTTTCCACGGTGTGCGATCTTTGCACGGGAAGGCCGAACATGTCCGCGGTGATCTGGCAAATGGTATCGCTTTGCGCTCCTCCTCCGGACACGCTGACCTGTTCCACCGCAACCTTCGACTTGGCCCGGATTTGGTACAAACCCTCCAACAACGCGTAATTGATTCCCTCGATGATGGCGCGGTACACGTGGGCGCGGGTATGAATGTCCCAAAAGCCAATAATCGCTCCCTTTGCTTCCGGTGACTTGATATGTGGCCCCCAGAAAGGTTGCAGGATCAGCCCGTCGCATCCGGGGGGAACCTTTTCCAACATGCGGTTCAGAACCACTTCGGGGGGAAGCCCCAGCTCGTTTGCGCGGAAAACTTCCTTGTGGGCAAATTCTTTCTTGAACCAATGGATCATCCAGTACCCACGGAAAATCTCGACCTCGGGGTTGTAATGCCCCGGGATCAGCGCGGGGTAGGGCGGAAAAAAGCGCAAGGGTTCGTAGTAACGCGAGGAAGTGGTTTGGATGGTGGCCGTGGTGCCGAAACTCAAGCTCACGCTACGTTCGTCGAGGCACCCGCATCCGATGGTTTCGCACCCCTTGTCCGAACCTCCCGCAAAAACCGGTGTGCCTTGGGCAATTCCGGTTTGCTCACTGGCTTGGCGGGTCACTTCTCCCAGCACTTCCCCGGCGGAAACCAACGGGATCAACCGGGAACGGTCGATGCCGAAAACGGGCCAGTGCCAGCTCAGCGGATTGGTTGTCCATTGCTGCTTGCGGTAGTTGAAGGGATGGTGGGCGATTTGTGCCGCCACCGAATCCGCGAGCCGCGAGGTGAGTTGGAAGTTCAAGTAGCCGGATACCTGCACGAAGTGACGGGTTTTTTCCCAGGTTTGGGGTTCGTTTTCCTGTACCCAGTTGGTCTTGGAGTGCTTCCGGGTGTGCGCGATGGGCCGGTTCATTCCCACGAAAGAGAAGGCGACACGGTAGGGCCAGGGTAGGGGTTTTTCACACCGGGCTTTTCTCTGGTCCATCCACAGGATGCACGGGCGCAAAACATTCCGGTTTTCATCCAGGAACACACCCGTATCGCGCAACGCGCAAACCACAACCCCACGGATTCTTTTCCAGTAGGCTGGTTCCTTTTTCTGCGTGCGCAGGCAGGCGTTGCAAGAGGCCTTCCAGTACACGGAAGGATGCTGTTCCGCCCATCCGGGATGTTTTGCCTGGTACGGGGTATAACTCTCTTTCTCGAAGGCAAGGAAATTGCCTGCACGATCTACCAGGCTGACGCGAACACTCTGCGTGCCACAATCGATGGTTAAAATGAGTCCGTCTTGCTCTGCCACTTGCTCGCCCTCCCCTGAACATGCCTATCCCATCATACGATGATCCCTCCCATTTGTCAAGAAAAAAAACCCATTCCCAGGGGAACGGGTTTTGCCGGAAAAAAGGGGGTATGTTACTCTCTTGCGGTAACCAGTATTTGGCCAGTCTGCGGATCCTGCAAGAAAGCCACCGCAAACAGGTTTTTTGCGTTCCAGTCGGAAGGTACGTTCGGCGAATAGGAAAAGGAGGACCTGCTTTCCAGCGTGCGGGAATTCTCCGAGAAAATCGCCCGTACGACGTTTCTCTGGTCTCCCTCCTGGGGGTCGTACACGTTGTCTTCCACCAGCAACACTTGCAGTGACAGTCCCGAAAGATCCTGATGGGAAGAAACATCCACTTGGATCATTTTTCCATCCCAGTCTACCAGTAGTTCACCGGGGAAATCCATCTTCCGCAAGGCGTTGCTGGCATTCAGGCTCAACATCTGGTACAGGCCTTGGGCATTTCCCACGACTTTCTTGGTACCACCCACCACGAACGTGGGAACTCCCTCAACTCCGTACTCGTCGGCTCGTGCGTTGCTCTCGTCGAAATCCCAGCCATCCCCCCAGACATGGTAGTGCACCACGAGAATGTTGTCGGTTTGATCCATCAACTTGTTCGCCAACGGATCGGCAGCTTTACAGGGTCCACACCACAGTGCGGTAAACGATTCGATGAGCGCAAAGGAACTGGAAAAAAGGGAACTTGCCCCAACCAGCAATACCAGTACAGCCAGCAAAATACTTTTCTTCATGGGTTACCCTCCTTGTTATTTGGTAATATTTCTTTTTTTAGACGAGGCTAACCGACGTTTTATTCCTTCTTTCCGGGAAACGGGGCGGTATTCCAGTGAAAGGGCGTCGCACACGATGCACTCCCCGCACTTGATGCAATCGGTTCCGTTGACTTCCTTCACAACGTCCAAGCCTTGCGGGCAATACCGGGAGCAGCGATTGCAGTGCAAGCACTTGTCGGAATGGAAACGAACCTGCAGCGGGGTGACCCGGTTGAAAATGCCGAAAATGGCGCCAACGGGGCAAAGGTAGCGGCACCAGAAGCGCGAGTAGAAAAAAACCATCACCACCACGAAACCCAGCGTAACCAGGTGCAGGATGGAAGCGGGGTTGAGCGTTGCAGTTCCGTTGAACAGGTAGGGGAGTGTTCCTTCCAACGTTCCAGCTGGGCAAACCTTGCAGAAAAGGGTATCGGACGCGAGCCAGGCAAGGAAAAGGGTGAGGGCCAACACCACGAACTTGATCCACCACAGCGATTTGCCTTTGCCGGGGCGTGTTTTCACCCCGAGGATGTCTTGGAACGTTCCGAAGGGGCAAAACCAGCCGCACCATCCCCTTCCCAGTACCAGGCCCAGACCCATCACGAAGGCGAGGGGAAGCAGAAGTGCGGTACCCGTGGACAGGAAGTTTTGGAGGATACCCATGGGGCAGATGCTGACCGAGTAGGGAAAGGCGTAGCAAGAGAGGCCGGGGAACACGAAGAACGTGTTTGCCAGCCCGAAGGCACCCCCGAAAACCAGCAAGATCCCCAGGATCCGTGTGAAGTGGCGAAGTGCTTTTCGATTTGGGGTTTTCATGGCTCCACCTCCTTGAGGGCTTTCAACAAGCGATCCGGGAAGCCGGAGGCACCCACGATGCGCTGGCTGTTATCCACGAGCACGGTGGGTACCACCGTTTTGCCACCCGTGACCACGCCTTTTTCCACCGCAAGCTGATGGTCTTTTTCGGCGTCGATATCCACGAGCTGGATGTTGGGACAACGGGCAACCAGTTGCTCCAAGAAATGCACAACGGCCGGGCAGGACTTACACCACTCGGTGTGAAACACTTCTACGGTATGGGGCTGCATGTCGCACACTTCCTGGGCGTAGTCCTCTTCCAACGCGAAGGCTTCCGGAAGCGTTTCCAACCCCACGCAAGAAATGCACAACGTGGAACCGATGGAACGCATCGTGCTGTCCTGGTTCGCGGCAAAGCCGAAAAAGGCCAGGGTGCCAATGGCAAAAACCAGTACTGGATAGATCCAGTGGATCTTCCACAGCAGCAAAAGGCAGAGCAGCGAGAGGCCGGAGAAGAAAAGAGTGGGAAGCAACCAGGAAGGCCAGCGGCTGGGAACCGTCGGGCGGATTTGGAGCTCTTCGTTGACCATGGTGCAAGTCTGGTCATCGCACGTGAGGTAACGAATGGTTCCGGACAGAACATCCAGCTTCTGCGTGGAAGTGGCAACAACGGTGTGTTCTTCCCCCTGGAGAATCTTGCCCGGAGCGACCGGAGAGGAAAGGCCTTCGAGTGTCAACACCAGGCGGTCGGCGTACCGCGATGGACTCGCGTTGAAGAAGTGGACGTGGTATTCCCACAGACCATCTGCCGCCACGCGCTGGATGTCTACCTCGATCATGGAAGCCGCCAAGGAAATTACGGGGAGCAAAACCAACAACAACGCCCACAAGGACGATTTTCTTGCGCTTTTCACGAAACACCCCCTGGAAAAAAAGGTCCCCTATTATACCCCAAACGATTGGCGCAAAAAAAAACCCCTTTCGGGGTTATGGGGTTGTGGGGTTGCTTGGGGGGAGTCTATTTATGGGTCCCCTATTTGTTTGTGGTTCAAGTGTACCACAAAATGGACATGGTGTCAAGAGGCAGGTATCAAAAATGGACATGGTGTCGTTTTTTCCAATGGAAAGTGGTATAATGAACCGAAAATGCCGTATTTCCGGAGTTTGGGGGGATTTTCTTGAGAAAAAAGGAGGAATTTGCGCGCGTTCTCAAGCAACTGCGCGAAGAGAAAAACATCAAGCAAAAAGATTTGGCCCGCTGGTTGGACGTGGACCCTTCGACGGTTTCCGCCTACGAACGGGGAACGCGTTCGCCTTCGCGAACCATTTTGCAAAGGCTTTCCGAGCTTTTCCAGGTCTCCGTGGATGCGCTCTTGGGCCAGAGCTTGCAGCAACAGCTGCATTTTGCAGGGCCGCAAGTGGGCGAAACGTTCCAAGTTCCGCTTCTGGGAATGGCCTCGGCTGGTTTGGGAATCGATGCCGTGGAAAACGCAGAGGAGTTCCTTCCCTGCGGTTTCCCCGCTGATTTCGCGCTTCGCGTGCACGGTGAGAGCATGGTTCCGCTCATTCCGGAAAACGCGGTGGTCTTCGTGCGAAAGGTGGACCCGCTCGTTTTTCCCCCGGGCAAGACCGGGGTAGTGCTCGTGCGCCGCGATGAGGGGATGATCAAGCATGTATTCTTCCACGAAAACGGTGTTTGGTTGCTCAGCGAAAACCCTTTCTATCCCCCGCTATTTTTCGATCGCGAAACCTGGGACAACGAATGCGCGTTGCTGGGGCAGGTGATTGGGTTCCAGGTGCTGTGGGGCTAATTGGCTCCAAGTGCTACGCCAGCTCCCCGTACACCAATTCTCCTGCCTTGATGGTGGCAACCACCCGCAGTGCGGTATCGAGTACCACGAAATCAGCCGGCCACCCGATATCGATACGCCCCGCTCGAATTCCCGCGCTGGTGGCAGGATTGATCGTGCAGCACGCGAACAAGCGCTCCAACGGTTGCTCCACCCATCGGGCCATGTTGGACAGCGCCCGGTCCATGGACAAGATGGAGCCTGCCAATGCCCCGTTCTCCAACCGCGCATCCCTTTCCGAAACCATCACCGCAAGATCACCCAGCGTGTACTTTCCCGGTTGCAACCCTTTTGCCCGCATGGCGTCACTGATGAAAACGATCTTCCCCGGATCCTTTGCCGTGAAAACCAGCTGCAACGCGGAACGGGAAAGGTGTACCCCGTCGCAGATTACCTCCACGTACGCATCGCTCAACAACCCCCACCCAGCGGCGCCCATCTGGCGGTGGTGCACCCCGTCCATGGCGTTGAACAGGTGGGTGAAGCGGTCTGCTCCCAGAGCAAGGGCATCGGAGCACTCGTTGTCTCCCGCGCAGGTGTGGCCGATGGAAACGTGGATACCCCGCTCCACCAGCTGCTTAACCAGGCCAAGTGCGCCTGGGATTTCCGGCGCGAGCGTGACGATGCGCACGATGTCGTCGAAGCTGAGGAGTTCCTGGATTTCCTCTTCGGAGGGATTGCGGATGAAGGCGGGGTTTTGGGCTCCCGCTTTTTGGGGATTGACGTAAGGACCTTCGAGGTGCACCCCGCAAATGGAACGGCTGGGGTTTTGTGCGCGCAATTCCCGCACAATGTGGAGCACCGAAAGGATATTCTCCTGGGAAACGGAAAGCGTGGTGGGCAAAAAGCTGGTGACGCCCTCGGAAAAGAGAAAGGTTTCGATGGCACAAAGGGCCTGTTCGGTCGCATCACAGGTATCGTACCCGTTGGCTCCGTGGATGTGCGTGTCCACGAACCCCGGCAACAGGAACATCCCCTGCAGGTCGATTCCCTGCGTGCAACGCTCCGCTACCTGGATTCCGCGAACCTGGGTGTCGCAATCCACCGAGGCCTTCTCCAAGAGGGTTTTCCCCGTGAAACACCGGGCGTTGCGGATCTTCATCGTTTTGGATCTCCCTCTTGGTTTGCCCTTTCGCGAAGGATTCCTGCGGCTTCCTCCAGGTCTGCTGGCGTGTTTACCCCCAGGAATTCGTTTTCGTTTCGCGTGGCCACGGCATCCACCTTTCTCCCCGCCGTGATCCACCGGTTCGCCAGGTCCGCCATGTACACTTCCTCGAGTGGAGGTGTGGGCTGGAGTGTTTGCAAATCCTGCAGGGCCTGTTTGCTTTTCAACACCAGCGGCCCGATGGCGTATTCCCAGGGTGCCGGGGTGCGGGGAATGCCCTTTTCCTCCACGGCGGTGAGCGCCCCTTGAGGACTCCTGTGGAGAAGGGCGTAGGGGTATTGCCGGGGTGTTTTTCCCGAAAGCAGCACCATGTCTGCCCGTTGCTTCCGGTAGAACCCCACCAATTCCGAAAGGGTGGCCGAGGAAACGCACACCAGGTCGGCGTACATCACCAGCGCATCGGAATGGGAGGGTTGTTGCAGGTCAAGCTGCTGCAGCCCACAAAGCAGCGCATGTGCAGGCCCGAGGGGTTGGGGTTGCGTGGCAAACGTGATGTGGTTTTCCGCGCCGAAAGCCCGCGAAAAAACATCCTGCGACCCTGGCGGAATCACGCAACAAAACGGCACGTCCCCCAGTGCCTTCTTCACCTCCCGGTACACGTGCACCACCATGGGAGTCCCTTCGATTTCCACCAGGGGCTTGGGCAGCTCGGACAGCAGCCGCGTACCTTTTCCCCCCGCGAGTAGGATGCAAATCATGCTTTTTCCCCCTTTGAACGGAAATGGAGTTGTGTTCCCCGAATTATAACACGGGGGAAAAGGGCGAAAGATCAACTGGGAGGTTCCCTTTTTGGCTGTGGAAAGCGATTCCTTGGTGGGAAAATCTTTCCAGTGCAAGAAAAACGGGAGGGATTGCATTGAGAAAGTTGTTTCCGATCATCAAAGGAAGAGTCTCCGTTTTTCCGCTTGGTTTTCCCCGAGCTTCTGGGAAAACGTCCCCTCCATCCATTGTGGTGGGAAAAAACCTGGTTTGGGAAGGGAGTTTCTCCGTGTGCTTGCAGGGGAAACGCGATCATCGATCAAAGTTCCAATGTTTGCTATATTCCGGTTTCTCCGTGCGCTTGCGGGGGAAACGCGATGGGAACAGGAAGGTCTTGTAGGGGCAAACCCCCGTGTTTGCCCGGGTTACCTGTGACCGCGGGGCTGCAGCGGCACAAGGTAAAACAGCCGCAGTGGGCTGCGGCGGTCCCAAAGTGCAAAAGCTGTTGTAGGAATTTGGATGCGTTTCGCCATGCTTTCCTTGGTCTTGCCCCCTATCGTGAGACAGTGTATGTGGTGCGCTTTGTTAGGGAGGCGAATGATATCGTGTTGTTTCTGAAGCAATCCGGGGTTCCAGTTTCCCTTTTTTTAAGGGTTTAGTGCTATAATCCCCTTGCGAACCAAGGAACGGAAAGGAGAATCCGAATGCAGGCAGGCATCTTTTTTCACAGCGTTTGCGGCAACACGTGGAGGATGGCACGGATGTTCGAGCAGGCTTTCCAAAGAAGGGGACATCAAACGCGCCTCGCCCGGGCAGCGGACGACTCGCTGGGAAAACTTCGCCAGCAATTTCCCGTGATCGAGCAGAGCGCGGACCAAATCATGGCATGCGACGTGGCTTGCGCGCAGGATTTCCTGGATGCCGACGTGCTGGTGCTGGGCAGCCCTACCTACTTTGGCAACGTGTCCGGGGCATTCAAGTTGCTCACCGATTCCACCGCGGACTTCTGGCCACAAGCGCGCCTTGCTGGCAAACCCCTTCTGGCCTTTTGTAGCGCCGGCGCGCTGGAGGGAGGGGCGGATCTTTGCCTGAACGCCATTCATACCTTCGGCCAGCACATGGGTATGGTGAACATCCCCGTTCCCTGTACCCTTGACCTGGAAATCTCCATGCCCGCATACGGTATCCGCCACATTTCCGGGCCATTGGGGGATCAACGGCCCTCGGAGTTGGTGGAAAGGATGGTGGACAAGTGGGTCGACTGGTTCCTGCATACCTGGCATTAGGGCTTTTTTTGTTGCTTTCTTGGGGTTCTTTGCAAGGTGCGATGCTTCCCAACCAGCTGTTGTACGAGCCCGCGCCTTTCGTGCACGCGCAAGGTGGGCTACAGGGATTCGAGTTGTACCTTGCGGCCCGCGTCATCACCCCCACCCCGTGGAAGTGGAAGGTGGACGATCCACTGGTGGCGGGGCTTGCTTTCACCGAATCCTCTTTCATTCTCCACAGCGTGTCGCCCTCGATGGCCATCGGGCTTTTCCAGCTCAAGCCTTTTACCGCTCTGGAAAACGGGATCACAAACCCATTCAGTCCCCGGGCCTCGAAGGGCGTGGGAGAAATGCTCGCTTCCTACCGGAACAAACTGGGGAGCACTTCCCAAGCACTTGCAGCCTACCACCTCGGGGTGGCCGGGGCGCAGCGTTCGGCAAACGCTGCGGTTGCCGCTCAGTACGTGAATAAAGTCACCACGGTTCAACGTCAATATGTTCCAGGGCAAAGGGTGGCTCTGCGCGATTTCCAGTGGTTCTCCTTTCGGGGGTCTTTTGCCCCGGAAGAAGGCGTGAGCGGTGACGTACACTGGATCGTTCCGGTTGCCTGGCTTGGTTCTCTTTCGGTGAATGCCTTCTTGGAAGGACAACCCTACGTGTCGCTCCTCGGTGAATTGTTTCTCCATCCACTGATGCAATTGCATGGAGGTTTCCAGCAGAACTGGATAACGGGAATGACGCTGCGATCCCCGGATTGGGCGGGGAGGGTGACCGTTTCGTTCGATTGGGGCACACGGTACGTGAGCTGGCAAATGCGTTACGTGAAACCGCGTTTCCAGTTGGGCATGTGTGCGGGGTCCAGTGGGGTTGCCGTGGATATGGCTTTCCGCGTTTTCGATGGTTTTTGGTTGGGTGGAGGGGTACAAGCCGGCAATGGATGGGGCCCTTTCCTGGTAAGCCAACTGCGCTTTTAGCAAGGTAAGGAGGGTGGAATGGAAGAAGAAGCAATCGTGGAATCCGTGGGCGAGGGCAAAAAGGTGCGCTTGCAAAAAAACCGCCCCGACGCCTGTGGGCATTGCGCTTCTGCCAACATCTGCGGCGTGAAAAATTCCCTTTCTTTCTGGGCTTGCAATGAAACCGGCGAGAAGCTGGAACCGGGGCAAAAAGTCGTTGTTCGCCTTCCTTCGCGTTCCCTGGCTGGGTTGGCCGCTGTGGCCTACGGTGTGCCCACCCTCACGCTCGTGGGGCTGCTTCTCTTCTTCCTGTTGGTGCTGCATCTTCCCGAACTTGCCTCCGTGGGATACGCATTCCTGGGATTGGCGGTTTCCTTTTTTGTGGTAAGATTGTTCGATGCACGTTTCCGAAAAACGGAAGCGTGTCTTCCTGTTGTTGTGAAAATTTCCAGATCATAGATCCTCGTTATTTCATTCGGGGTTGTGGAGGTGTACGATTTGCGCAAGGCACGTAGGTTCGGGGTGGGTTTCTTGTTGCTGCTTGTGGCAATGTCTGGTTTTTCCATAAAGATTGCCATGGTGGAGCTCGTGGGTGCGTTGACCGTTCCGCGGGAACAAATTTTGGGAGTGATCCAGTATTGTAAGGAAGGAAACGATGTGACCTACGCCAACATCGAATCCGACCTGTTCCAACTGACGGATCTGGGATACTTCCAAAACGTGCAGTACCGGTTAACCGATTACGCGGGGGATACCAAGATCATCACGTTCGAGTTTGAAGAATACCCCTACGTGCGCGAGGTGAAGGTCAAGCTGGAAGGCCCCAAGCTACTGGACATGAAAACCATCCAAACGGACTACATGCTCCTGGAGGAAAACAAGGCGTTAAACTACAAGAAGTTGATCCGTACCATGAATGGGATCAAGAATTTCTTCATCACCTCGGGATATACCACCATCGAGGTCTTCAACAACCTTCAGCGTGGCCCCGAAGGAAGCTCCATCCCCGACAACATCTTGGAAATCACGGTTCGCGAGTACGGGTTGTACGATATCGTGCTGACCGGCGAGCTGGGAGACATCACCTACGAAGAAGTCAAGGAGCTGATGGGCCTACGGCTGATCAAGGACTTGATCGACGATTTCTGGAAATGGCTCAAGAACGAGAAGAAGTACTATCCAACCACGCTGGATTACCAAATGGCCCTTTCGCGGATGTTCAGTACGGGCTTGCTGGGAGAGAGCACGGGATACCGTTTCGATGTCATCGAGCAACCACTGGAAAACGGAATGTACGGTGTCAACCTCGTGCTGGATATCCGGCTGAATCCCGTTGTTCCCGAGGGGCAACCTATCTCCCAGATCGTTTTCACGGGTAACTCCTTGCTACCCTCCTCGGAATTGATCAAGGGACTGCGAAGCTCCTTGTATCCGCAAACCGTGCTCATGGACGTACTGCGGGATGCGCAGCACATCAAGAAGGTGTACGAGGAGGAAGGGTACCCGTACACCATCGTAACGCCGCGGTACGACAAGAACTCTGGGGTGTTGACTTTTTCCGTTTCCGAGGGGTTCGTGGGGGAAGTTCGCTTGCAAGGGCTGCAGAAAACCCAAGAATACCTCGTGTGGCCGCATATTCGGCTGAAACCTGGAAATGCCATCAAGATGTCGGACTTGCGCCAAACCTACATCAACTTGAATCGTACCGGCTACTTTGAATCCGTGGATATCGATTCCGCGGGTTTCAGCCCCACCTCCACGCGCACCGTGCTGATCGTGAACCTCGTGGAAAACACCACTTCCGTAACGGTGAACGCCGGAGTATCGTTTGACCCACGAAACGCGGGAGACAGCATTGCCCAGCAAATTTACGGCAAGATCTCGCTTTCGCTCGTCAACCCGGTGGGGAGAGGGCAGAGTATCAGCCTTTCCGCGGTCTTGGGAAAATACCCCAATTTCTCGCTGTCCTACGGTATTGACAGGGTTTTTGGATCCCCCTTCGATGCAGGGATTTCGCTGGATTACCAGAACCAGCTGGATTACCGCACCGTACAATACGGCAGTGATGGGGATACCCCGGTTTCCACCATGGTTTTCTTTGAAAACGAGAGTTACCGCATCATCCCCAACCTGAGCTTCCACATCGGCGATTTCCAAACCATCACCACCGACTTCACCTGGGGGAAGTACCAGCGCGCGGCCTTTTCTCCAGCGACCCTGACCATTTCGGATGTTTCCACGCCGGCAAGCGACTACTTTTCCACCAAGGGAGATATTTACACGCTGGGCTTGGGGTATACGTTCGATAAGCGCGACGACGAAACGGATCCCACCGAGGGATTCCAGTTTTTCACGCGGGCTGAATGGTCGCTTCCCTTTGCCACCGAGCCGTGGTTGAAACTCCACGAGTCTTTCTCCCTGTTCTATTCCTTCGCACCGCGCCACACCATCGGGGGACGTATCTTCTTGGGACAGTCTGTTTTCGACAAGCTGGACGTTCTGGGTTTTGCCGTGGGAGGGGGGAACAATTTCTTCATTCGCGGTATCGCGCCGTACAATGCCACTTTTTCCAAGAACATGGCCGTGCTGAACTTCGAGTACCGTTTCCGCATCACGCAAGAAGGTTCTTTTGGGGTGCAAGCCGCCGCGTTCATGGATAACGGCATCGGGTTCGATTCTTTTGGCACCATGGACCTGATGGAAGATTGGCGAACCGGTATCGGCGGTGGGTTCCGTTTCAACATTCCCGGTTTTGGGTTGCTCCGGTTGGACGTGGGATGGGATTTCTCTCCCATGGTCTGGCAGTCGGGGGGGCCCAAATGGGGAGGGATTTACTTTGGGTTTGGCCAAATGTTCTAAGGTGTTGCGCCCGTTTTCGCACCTACGGGGACTTGTTTTCCTTTTTTGTCTGCTGGTAGGTTCTGGTTTTTCCCAAGTTCCCTGGGTGGGGGGGGCATTGCAGGTGCTCTACCTTGCACCTTCCCAACCCACCCTGGAAAGCCTGGTTTCCATCCCGGGGTTCGAGGCGATCCAGCGAAAGTACCATTTCCTGGAACGCTGGAAACAATCCGTTTCCTTCTTCTCCGTGCAACAAAACTTGTTTCCCGGGGTTTTTGAAACGTTGGTACAGCAACCGGTGGTGTTTTTTTGGTACACGCCGGGTTCGGAGGAGCATCTTCTCGCGCTTTCACTGGGAGAGACGTTGCTGTTAGAGACCTTTCTGGATGTTACCTCCGGGGCGCTGCAAAACGGAGGGGTGATCTTCCCCTTTTTTCCCGGTGTGGAGCAATGGGTGAAAGCGTTGCACCCGAACACTGTGAGTGCACGCGTGCGGGACTTCGTTCTCTTCTCGACGAACCAGGAGTTTTTGGACATGGCCTCCTCCGCCATCAAATTCCGGCAGGATTTCCCGGAGAGTACCCTGTTTTTCCTGGAATCTGGCGGGGAGGTGGTGGAAGGGAAGAACGCGTTCCATTTCCTGCTCGTGGAAACACGTCGGCAGGCGACGCGCGCCGTTTCTCCCTTGCCCGCGGGGTTGCTGGAAAAAGTGCAAGCCCAAAAAAGCCCTTTCGATGTGGTGGGGTCCTGGCATGCCTGGTCGGGGGATGTTGCCTTCGCGGAAATGCAACGGACGGTGGAGGTTTTCGGGTCCAACGAAGAATGGAACCGTTTTGGTGCCGCGGCGTGTGAACGGAGTGAATGGGTACAGATGGAAAGCAAGGGAGAAGAGTGGCTCCTCGTGTTCTGGATGAAGGACCCGCTACCTTTTTTTGCACCGTTCAGCGAACAGTGGGGCCTGGAAAAGAAGGAACTCCCGAACGTGGTGTTTTCCTGGAACGGTGTTCCCGGACTCCACGCCACCCCCCTTTCCGATCGCCTTCTTCTCTCCAACGTGTCCGACGTGGTGCAAAAATCCCTGTTCGGTGTCGACCCGGAGATGTTGGAGGAGATGGCGTCCTCCTTGGAAACGGGGAATCCCTTTTCCTGGGAATTTGCTTCTCCGGGCGATGGCCAGCTCCCGTTGTCCCTTTTCCGCTGGAAGACGGTGGAAAACGGGATAGAAAAAAGAAGTCTTCGGATTTTTTAGGACCATGCATGGGAACAACCAGGATAACCCGGAATTGTTCATTCGGCGCTTGGGGCAAACGGTTGTGCTGGATCTCCACGCCGCGCACCGTTCCTTCGAGCGCGAGGTTCCACTGGAGCGTATCGTGCAAGCCTTGGAAAGCCCGGATGCCAGGGTTTCCCTGCAAGGAAACGGACGTATCCGCTTGGAGTGGAAGGAAATCACCATCATCCTGGAAAAGCGGCCCCTTTCCCTTGCGGTTGTGACCGTCTTTTCCAACAAAAAGGGGTGAAACCATGTTGCGAAATGCAAGAGGCCTTTTTTGGATCGTCCTGCTGAGCCTTTCAACCGTTCTTGCGGTTTCCCTGCCAGATTCCGTTCAGGAAATCACACCCATTTTCCAAATGAAAATGAGCCAGGAAACCACGCTGCGCTCCGGAGAAATTGGGGATTTCTTTGCCGGGATCGACCCCCGGCGCGCCTTTTTGACGTGGAACTCCGCCTTTCCCACGGAAAAATCCTTGTTGGTTTTGGATGCCAAGGGCCACTTCCATTGTTTTTCGCTTCCTGGATTGGAGGAAAGAACACCCTTGCCCTCCGAAACGATGCGGCCGGTGCGGTTGTACCTGGCTTTTGCCGACTCCCTTTTCTCCCCGGAAAGTTTCTTTTCCTCACTATCGTACAACACGCTGTTGATGCAAGACCTGAGCTATCTCAACAGCTTCAACGACCAGGCTGCCAACCTGATCCAAAAATACAACGATGCTTTCAAGAATAGCGTGCGCCGCGAGACATTCACTACGTACCTGAAAACCCTCCACCGGATGCAGGTGCTATTCTGCCGAAATTTCCCACTGTTCCTCCAAGATGCACTGGTGGGTAGTAACGATGGTTTCTTCGAGCTGGACGACACTACCTTGGCCCGGGAATTCCTGGCACAGGTTCGCCCTCTCTTCTTTTCCATGCGGTCCGCGTTGGAGCGCGATTCGTTTCTGCAAGTCATCCCTGTTTTCACACGGGTTTCCCAAATCCTGGAGCTGAGTTCAGCCGCCACCAGCTCCGAATACCTGTTCCAAGAACTTTCCCATCCCCCGGATCTTTCCAGCTTGGGAAAAACCCCTTTTGATCAACTGTTCACCAGATCGGCTGGAACCTCGCATTTTTCCTTCGCATGGGAGTTCGCCATTTGGATCAACCTGCAGTACAACGTTGGCCAAATCCTTGCCCAGCGCTTAACCAGCCTGGTGAAGGAAGTGTCCGCAACGTACGGGGTTTTCCGCGTTTCTTCGCTCGAAGACTACCTTTCCGGGGTTGCTTTCTTCCAATCCCTTTCGCTGTGCATCCTGGAGAAGTTGGAAGAAGGGGTGGCCCCGGAAAACTGGGGTACCTTCCTGGAAATGTACCGCTACCGGGAAAGCCAACAACAACTCGACCCCCGTTCCTTCGAGTTGTACACCTACAAGTTAGGGCAAGAAGTGAACGATCTATTCGCCGCGCTTTCCCACGATCCCGGGTACGTGGCGCTGAGCAACTTCCTTTCGGGAACACGTACCCTTTCCCTTTCCTCCGTTCCGCTTGCCACCCCCGTGGTGATCGAGCAAGAATCCGCTTTGCTGATTTCCGAGTTGGAACTGGAGCAGCCCGGGGGGGATTTTGCCTGGATGGAAACCCGCCTGGAACTGGCCACCGACGAAAGCGAAGTTTTTCGGAAGGTTTACCCGGTCTTCCCCGCCCAAGTCACGGGAGGGTTGCCCCTTGTGCTGGTGGATTTCTTGTGGTTTACCGCGCGTCACCCCGCCCGCACGCTTGCCAAAACACTGTCCACGGTTATCAACAGCGGGTTGAACCTGTTGGAGCTGGAGAAGAAGTTCCTCGTGGAGCAGATCGAGTTCCGGTTGCTGGGCTGGAAAAAGTGGGAGACCGTTGCGGAACTCTGGCGCATGGTTCCCACCCGCAATGCCTTTTTCACGCTGCAATTCCAAAATTCTGACCCGGAAACGTTGCTCATCCAAAACCTGTTTGGCTCGAAGATCCCGGAATTTTTGACCAACGAGCAGATGCTTTCCCCGCCACGGGAATACCGGCAACTGTTCCGGGTTCCGGTAGAAGTGTACACGTGCCAGGAAAAGGTGCAGAGCAATGTTCCGCGTAGTACGCAAGCCATCGTTTTCATCCACGGAAAGCAGGAGATGCCCAGTTTCGACACCATGGGCAACATCGTTCCCGTGTCCCGCTACCTGTGGCGAAACACGGGGAGGATGGACGTTTGGAATCCGTGGTATCGTTGGATGATGTCCAACGGGATCAGCGATATGGACACCTACGAGTTCGTGTACGATACCAGCTCCCTCCCCGCGGAAGGATTTGGACAGCAGTTGGCCCAAATCTTGCAGGCACACGGATTCCTGGAGATGTATGATACAATTTTCCTGGTAGCGCACAGCATGGGTGGACTTGTCGCGCGGGGAGCAGCAAACACTCCGCTCACGGTGGACGGCCAGGCAAGGTACCTCGGAGAGTTTTTGGACCACATCGTGACCATCGATACGCCGCATCTCGGAACGCTTCTGCAAACCATCATCCAAGGGGTAAATCCAAGATTACTGGATTTCCTTGCCAGCACACCCGCCAAGCCAACCGACGTGCAGCCCAGCCTTTACAGCCTTTTTCGGGCATTTCTGAACGATGAAGGGATCGATAAGGGAGCCGATATGTTGATTTCCCTTGCGCAGAAGAACCCCGAGGTTATCGCCAAGTTTTTTTCCGAGGGCTACCCCATGCTGGATCCGTTCCCCGGGGGGCAGAGTATGTTCTACGTTGCGCCGGAGTACATCAAAGCCTTGAAGCAAACGCTGTACGGAAAGTTGCCCGAAGAATGGGGAGCCGGGTTGTTTTTTCCCTCGGAAAACCTGATCCAACTGAACGAAACCGATCGTTTCTACGGCAAAACCACGATGGTTTCCTGCGAGTTGGACGGAAGCGAATCCATGACAAATTCCGGCTATGCGCTGTTATTTGGCTTCATGCAGAAGATGGCAGCCCTGGTGACGACCGTTTCCGGCAAAGATTTCACCCGGCATGAGCGCAACGATGCCGTGGTACCCCTTTTCAGCCAGCAACTCTGGGGATCCGATTTCGGGCAGCAACGCCTCCATTTCCGGAATTTCGACCACACCCAGATCCCCATGCAACCGGAAACCATTCAGACCATCTTTTCGGTGCTGGCGCCGGAAATGCGCGAACAACCCATGGAACAATAAGGAAGGGAGACAGAGATGAACATACCCGTGGCATTTTGGACAGAAGCGCTCCTGGAATACGCCGTGCGCAAGAAAATGGTGCACCCCCAAGACGTGATTTGCAAAAGGAATAGCTTGCTGGATCTTCTGAAGCTTCCCGCTCCCTTGACCTTCGAGGAGATGGAGCAATGCTGGGACCAGTTGGAAGATCCTTTCCCCCTTTCCCTGGAAGCCATTCTTCCCAACTTGGTGGACCATGCACGCGAAATGGGGTTGATTGCTTCGGATTCGCTGGAAGAAAGAGAGCGTTTCGAAGTGCGCCTCATGGGTATCGTTTCGCCAGAACCCTCCATCGTGGCCGAAAAATTCCTTCGCCTGAAGAAAAAGAAAGGAATCAAAGCGGCAACGGACTTCTTTTTCCAGTTCTGCAAGGACAACCTGTACATTCGCATGGATCGGATCCGGAAAAACCAGGAATGGCAGGTGGAAACCGACTACGGACCCATGCAGATCACCATCAACCTATCCAAGCCCGAGAAAGACCCCAAGGAAATTGCGCAGGCCCGCCTTGCCCCATCCACGGGGTATCCCTCCTGCCTGTTGTGCGTGCAAAACGTGGGGTTTGCGGGAAACGCGACCCATCCCGCCCGCCAGAACCTGCGTGTGATCCCGCTGGAACTTAGCGGGGAACGCTGGTACTTCCAGTTTTCTCCCTACGTGTACTACGACCAGCACTGCATCGTGCTTTTTGAGAAGCACGTTCCGATGCACATGGAAAAGAGGACCTTCCAAAGGCTACTCGATTTCTTGGATATGTTCCCCCATTACTTCATTGGATCCAACGCGGACCTGCCCATCGTGGGCGGATCGATTCTCTCCCACGAACACTTCCAGGGGGGAGTACAATCCCTACCCATGGCAAGTGCAAGTGCTGCCAGCATCTTTTCCTGCCCGCGTTGGCCCGATGTGGAGATCTCCCGCCTGCACTGGCCCATGTCCGTCGTCCGCCTTCGTTCCACCAACCGTGATTCGCTCGTGGATGTGGCCGACCACCTTTTCCGTTCCTGGAAGGATTTCAAATCCGAGGAACTGTCCATTTTGAATTTCTCGCGCAATGGAGACCAATGGTTCCGGCACAACACCATCACCCCCATCGTGCGCAGGAAGGAAGACGGCATGCTGGAGATGGACCTGGTGTTGCGCAACAACGCCGTGAGCCAGGTGCACCCTACCGGTATTTTCCATCCGCATCGCGACTTGCACCACATCAAAAAAGAAAACATCGGGCTGATCGAGGTGATGGGGCTCGCCATACTTCCCGGACGGCTGCGGTACGAACTGGACGAAATCAAAGAGAAGGTTCTCGTTTCGCCGCAGGAACAAAACTCCGAGTGGCTGGAGAAGCCGGAAATCGCCAAGCATCGCCACTGGATCAACGATCTCAAGAAGCGCTACCGGTTCCCCGTGGAACCCCAGGAGGCGGAGGAAATCCTGCAACGGGAAGTGGGCCGCAAGTTCTTGCGTGTGCTGCAAGATTCCGCGGTTTTCAAGCCCACTCCCGAAGGGATTGCCGCTTTCGAATCCTGGATCCAGCAATCCTGTTCCTGAGAGTGGAACGCAGCATGACTTTGGTCATGTTTCTTGTGACTTTATTGGAAATGAAGAAAGCTTGATTTTCGGCGCGATGCGTGCTATACTGTCGTAGCTTCGAACAAACTTCAAACTATGGGGAGGTGAACAGAATGGAGAACTACGTCGCGTGTGTTTCCGGCCAGCAGTGCTGTTCTGTTTTTTCACCTCGTCATGCCCTTTTCCGTTGAACATTCCCTTTTTGTTTGCATGAAAAGAATCCCCAAAGGGCTGTGGCGAAAAACCACAGTTTTTTTTTGCCCGAACGGCTGCCGGAATCACTGACAAGCTGTTGTCAAGTTTGCTGTTGTATCATTGGATATCCAAAAAAATGAAGGAGGAATCACCATGAACGAAATCATGTTGTTTTACCTGTACTACGATCACAAGAGGAGGGAGGAAAGGAAGCATGTTGCTGAGAAACCCAATGGAAGGACGTACTGCCCCTGATAAGTTGCGAAGGGAAATGGGGCTCGAGAAGATGGATCCCTGGCGTTTCAAGAACCTCACCTTCGAACTGGGGATCATGAACAACCGCATGGAAAGCACGTTTTAAAGCATACCAAGCAACAAACGAATACACTCGAATGGAGGGATTACCCATGAAAGAAAGGAATGTAAGCATGCGAGCCAAGGCCGTGCAGAGCGAACAAAACCGCCAAGCCATTTACGGGAAATATTTTTCTCGTTCCACACCGTTTCAAGACGTGTCGAGGTTTTGGACCTGAGTACCAGAGCAGGTCAAGTGTACCCCCGGAAAGTATCCCGGGGGTTTTTTCTTGGCGGGTGCAGGTTTTGTGGTACAATCCAATGGAGCGTTTGAAAAAATCGAAACCGGGAGGGAAATACATGGTTCCGGAAAAATGGCAGCGCCGCTCGTTCTTCCTGTTGCCCCTTCTCCTTTTTTCCACGCTGTTCTTCGCCGTGAGTTTCAGCGATGTTCCCGCTTCCCATTGGGCGTATGCCGCGGTGCAGAGCCTCGTGGAAAAAGGAATTTTAAGCGGTCTTCCCGATGGAAGTTTCCAAGGGGAAGCCTACCTTACCCGCTACCAGCTGGCCTCCGTTCTGGATAAGCTGGTCAACTACCTGGGGGAACAAGGCACACCCCAAGGAGCTACTACGGAAGAAGACGTTCGTACGCAGTACCAGCTCAATACCCTCAAATCACTGGTTGAATCCATTGCTGCCACGGTGGAGCGCATCGGTGTGCAGTACCAGGCCATCCAAGGGCGGATGGATACCCTTTCCCAGTCCACCTTCGATCCCACCGAGCTCGAAGCGATCACCCGTTCGGTGCAGCGCTTGGAGGAGAACCAGGCGGGAATTTCCAGCAGCGTATCCGCACTGCAAGCCGACATGGGAGGAATGGCGCAACAATTCCAAGCACACGGCAGCCAGCTTCTGCGACTCCAAGATATCGACACGAACCATTCGGCTCGGATCGGGGAGCTGGAAAAGAAAAACAAGGGATTAACCACACTGGCCATCGTTTCCACGGCGCTTGCCGCTGGTGGGATGGGGCTCTCGCTCTACCTCTTGCTGTCCCGGGAATAGCTGCAAAATTCTTCAGAAAGTCTTCGGGGAGTAGGGGGGGGTTGTGACGGTAGTAACGGGAGCGTTTTTGGAAAGAGGGGTTCCAAGTTGGCTCCATTTGAAATAAACTTGGAAAAATGCTATAATTTTTCCGACTTTCCTATCACCCTATTGCAGGGTAAAATCGAAAGGAGGCAATAACGTATGTCCAAAAAGTTGTTTGTTCTGGTGCTGGCTCTGGTGCTCGTTTCCCTGGCGGCTTTTTCTGCCGTGAAGAACCCGGATACGCTCATCGTCGCCCAGTACGGTTCCCCTGAATCGTTGGACCCGCAGGCCATGTGGGACACTGCCAGCGGCGAGGTTGTTAGCACACTTTACGAGAACCTGATTCGCTACGATGGTGAATCCATCGACATGATCCCCATGATTTCGACTGCGGTTCCCACCATGGAAAATGGATTGCTCACCCCCGATGGAAAGGTGTACACCTTCCCCATCCGCAAGGGAGTCCTGTTCCACAGTGGAAACACCCTCACCCCGGCCGACGTCGAATACACCTTCGAGCGCGGATTCCTGGGTGACAACAGTTCCGGTGCCATGACCCTGATCATCGAAGCGGTTTCCGGTGGACAGTACTTCTCCATCGAGAGCTGGTTCGAGGACTGGGCTGGCATGGCCTACTCCGATGCAGTGATCGACCGCGAACCCGTTTCCGAAGAGGCACGCGCGAAACTCATCGAGTTTTACGAAGAAGTCATCGACCCCCTGTTCGTCGTGGAAGGCGACAACTTCGTGGTCAACATGAAGGGTTCCTTCGGACCTTTCCTGTACACCATCTGCTACTACGCCGGTTGGGCTGGAATCCTCGATGCAGAATGGATGAAGGTAAACGGTGCTTGGGATGGAAAGGCTGACGGCTGGTGGAAGTGGCACGACCTCCAACCCGAGGAATCCCCGATCCACATGGATGCTGACGCCGGAAGCGGCCCCTTCAAGCTGCAGGTGTGGGACCAGGAAAACAAGACGGTTGTTCTGCAACGCTTCGACCAGTACTGGCAAGGTCCTGCGAAGCTCAAATCCGTCATCCTGCGCGACATCGAAGAGTTCTCCACGCGTAAGGCTCTCCTGGAAGCCGGAGACGTCGACCTCATCGCCGTGGATCCCATCTACCGCGGAACGTTCGACAACACCCCTGGTGTTACCGTGATCGAAGGGTTCCCCCGTGCACAGGTTACCTCCATTCACTTCACCTGGGCGGTTGATCCAGCCAGTGAATACATCGGAAGTGGCCAGTTCGATGGCGAGGGTATTCCCTACAACTTCTTCGACGACATCAACACCCGCAAAGCAATCCTGCACTCCTTCAACTACGATGCACTGATCGAAGATCTCGTGAATGGTCTTGGTGAAAGGGTTCCTACCGACCTTCCCAAGGGTTTCTTTGGCTACGATCCCAACCTCCCCATGTACGAATTTGACCTTGGAATGGCCGAACAAGCATGGAAGGCTGCTTGGGACGGACAAGCCTGGGAAAATGGCTTCAAGCTGGTTGCCATGTACAACTCCGGGAACGAAGTACGCCAAACGTGCTGCGAAATGATCAAGGTGTACACCGAATCCATGAACCCCAAGTTCAAGGTGGATGTTATCGGTGCGCAATGGCCCACCTACCTGAAGGCCACCCGCGAACGCCTGTGCCCGCTGTACATCATCGGATGGGTTGCAGACTACCCCGACGCGCACAACTTCCTTTCCACCTACTACCACTCCGAGGGTTACTACGGCCAACGCCACGGCGGATCTTACACCGCACTGGCTGAAGCCCAGTTCAACGAACTGATCGAAAAAGGCGTGCGTGAACCCAACCCTGTGAAGCGCTTGGAATACTACGACCTTCTGCAAAGGCGCTTGTTGGAAAACTACGTTTCCACCCCGTTGTACATGCCCCAAGGTCTGTGGGTCGGACGCAGCTGGGTGCAGGGATACTTCCCCCACATCCTTCGCTCCAACGGTGACACCACACCCGAGTACTACTACGCTTGGAAAGCTGAATAAGTTCTGATTGATTCTTGAAACGTTTCCATTGAGGGCGGGAGCAAATCCCGCCCTCAAATGGTAATAGACAAAGAGGTGAATGCCAAGTGACCGCGTACATAATCCGAAGGTTACTCATATTGCCGATCATGCTTTTGGGCATCACGATGATCATCTTCTCGATGATCTGGATGCTGGGGCCCGAGCGGTTGATCGGTGCATACATCAAAAGTCCCGAAGCTCTACGTTCCAATGATGCCCAGGAACGCTTGATTCGTAAGTACGGGTTGGACCAACCCTTCTACGTGCAATACGGAAAGTGGCTGGGGAACCTTCTCCAAGGTGACCTGGGGTACTCCAACGTGGGGAGAACAGCGGTCACCAAGGCCATTGGTTCGCGCCTTCCGTACACGGCTGAATTGGCCATTTATTCCATTATTCCTGTTGTGGTTGTGGGGATCTGGTTGGGAGTGATTGCCGGGGCCCGGCACAACACCTTCTGGGATCACGGTATTCGGATCTTTGCCATCATCGGGTGGTCCCTTCCGGACTACGTTTTCGGGCTGTTGGTTTTGTTGGTCTTCTACAGTTTCCTGGGGTGGTTCCCCCCGGGCTACCTTTCGGAAAGCTCCATGGCGGTTCTACGCTCGGACGAATGGAGAACCGTCACCAAGTTCGCCACCATCGATTCGCTGATCAACGGACGTCTTGACATTTTTGTGGATGCTTTCCGCCACCTTATTGCTCCGATCATCACCATTTCGTACCTCTGGTGGGCTTTCATCCTGCGTATTACCCGCTCCTCCATGCTGGAAGTACTACGCAAGGATTACGTTCGCACGGCGCGGGCAAAGGGTCTTCCCGAAAAAGTCGTGATCAACAAGCACGTGCGCCGCAACGCGATGATTCCCGTGGCTACGGTTTCGGGGGGGATGATCGTGCAGTTGTTTGCTGGGACGGTGATCGTGGAGACGGTTTTCGCGCGACCGGGATTGGGGAAGTTTACCGCAGATGCCGCGGTGCAGTTGGACTATTTCTCCATCATTGGATCGGCGTTGTTCTTCAGTTTCATCTTAATCGTGGCCAACCTGGTCGTGGACATCTCCTATGCGTTGATCGATCCACGGATCCGGTTGAAATGAGGAGGGGGATCGACCATGGCTATGAAAACTGAGACCCGAAGGGTTTTGCGTAAGCTTTTCCGCAACCCCACTTCCCTGCTGGGGATCTTCCTTCTTTCCTTCTTCGTGGCGATCGCCATCTTTGCTCCCCTCCTTGCCCCGGTAGAAGAAGGGCGAGACAATCCCTTCCGCATGCCCATTGCCAAGGATGAAAATGGGCGCATGATCTGGAAGAGCGCCCCGTTTCCTCCCAGCCCCACGCACCGCTTTGGCGTCATCGGTAAGTACGATGTTTGGTACGGCGTTATCTGGGGTACCCGCAGTGCGTTTCGCATCGGCCTGATCGTATCGTTGATTTCTTCCGCAATCGGTATCGTGATCGGTTCCATCGCGGGGTACTTTGGAGGCTGGCTGGATGAAATCCTGATGCGTATCACCGACATGTTTATGTCCATTCCCTTTATCGTGGCTGCGATGATCATGACGACGATCCTTGGAAAGGGGTTGGACAAGGTTACCATTGCGCTTATTATCTTTGGCTGGATGCAGGTGGCCCGGTTGATCCGGGGGAACATCTTACAAGCCAAGGAAGAACAATATGTTTTAGCGGGGAAAGCGTTGGGTGTGAACGATTTCGTGATCATCGTGAAGCACTTACTTCCCAACACCATTTTCCCGGTGATCGTCCAGATTTCGATGCGCATGGGGGCCCTCGTTATCACGTCCGCAGCCCTGAGCTTCCTCGGGGTGGGTGCAGAGCCCGGATACGCCGACTGGGGAACGATCCTGAGTTATGCTCGCAATTACATGATGGAACTCGATCGTTCTTGGTTCGCCATCGTGTACCCTGGAACCGCGATGGTTTTGTTCGTGCTTGCCTGGAACCTGGTGGGAGATGCCCTTCGGGATATCTTTGACCCAAAAATGCGCGTGTGATGAGGTGAAGACATGTCAAAAAACACTCCCCTTTTAGAAGTAAATAACCTGAAAACGTATTTCAACACCGAAGACGGCATTGTGAAAGCCGTTGATGGGGTCGATTACCTTGTGTTTCCCGGGGAAACTCTTGGGATTGTTGGAGAGAGCGGCTGCGGCAAGAGCGTGAACGCCCTTTCCATCATGCGCCTCTTGGATGAAAAGGGAGAAATCAAGGATGGCTCCATCAAGTTCGACGGAAAGGAGCTGCTGAGCCTTTCGGAAGCGAACATGCGCAAGATCCGGGGAAATGACATCGCGATGATTTTCCAGGAACCAATGACCGCGCTCAATCCCGTGTACACCATTGGAGACCAGATCTCCGAGGCAATCATCCTGCACCAGAAAAAAGGAAAAGAAGAAGCCTTGAACTTGGCTGTTCAAATGCTTCGGAAGGTGGGGATTCCAGAACCGGAAAAACGAGTCCACGAATACCCCCACGAATTGTCGGGTGGTATGCGGCAGCGTGCCATGATAGCCATGGCGCTCTCGTGCAATCCCAAATTGCTGATCGCCGACGAGCCAACCACCGCTCTGGACGTGACCATTCAAGCGCAGATCCTCGAGTTGATGCTTGATCTTCAGAAAGAATTTGGTATGGCCATCATCATGATCACCCATGACCTGGGGGTCATCGCCGAAATTTCCGACCGAGTCGTTGTGATGTACGCGGGCAAAGTGGTGGAGTACGCCGAAGTGAAAACGCTTTTCAAGAACCCCAAGCACCCGTACACGTGGGGACTTCTCAACGCGATTCCTCGGCTGGATTTGCAGCAGCAATCCCTGTACAACATCCCCGGTGTGGTTCCCGATCCGCTCCACTTCCCCCCGGGGTGCAAGTTCAACACGCGTTGCCCCTTTGCGGAAGAGAAGTGCCGGACCGAAGAACCTGCATTGGTCGAAGAGGAAGGCGGCCATTTCGTGCGTTGCTACTTCATCGATAAGTTGGAAGCGGAAAAACGGAAGAAAGAAGGTGGGTCCAGATGAGCGGACCGAACCTGCAGAAAAGCAAAGAAAGAAAAGTGATCCTGGAAGTCAAGGACATGGTGAAATACTTCCCCATCCGTGCGGGTGTTTTCAAACGCATCGTGGCCTGGGTGCAAGCAGTGGACCACATCAACTTCCACGTGTTCGAAGGGGAAACCTTTGGACTGGTGGGCGAGTCTGGTTGCGGGAAGACAACCGCGGGGATGACCCTGCTTCGTTTGCACGATGCAACGGGTGGTTCTGCCGACATGGAAGGCAAAGACATTTTCAAGCTCAAGGGGTCGGAACTGCGCGCGCTGCGAAAAGAGATCCAGATGATTTTCCAGGATCCGTACAGTTCGCTCAACCCCAGGATGCGCGTGAAAAACATCATTGCCGAGGGTATCAAGACGCACAAGCTGGCGCGCGGTGTTGAAGTCGAGCAACGCGTGGAAGAACTCATGCAAAAGGTGGGACTTTCGGTGGATCACATCTACCGCTTCCCGCATGAATTCTCCGGGGGCCAGAGGCAGCGCATTGGGATTGCCCGTGCTCTTGCCGTGGAACCCCGAGTGGTGGTGTGCGACGAGGCAGTTTCCGCTTTGGACGTATCCATCCAAGCCCAGGTGATCAACCTGCTGAAAAACCTGCAACGCGACATGGGGCTGACGTACGTGTTCATCGCCCACGACCTTGCGGTGGTGAAACACATCAGTGACCGCATCGCCGTGATGTACCTGGGGAAGATCGTGGAAATGACCGACAAGCTTTCGCTGTTTGACAACCCCATGCATCCCTACACCCAGGCGTTGATTTCTGCCATTCCCATCCCCGATCCCACGCACAAGAAAAATCGCACCATCTTGCAAGGCGATGTTCCCAGCCCGATCAACCCGCCATCCGGCTGCCGTTTCCACACGCGCTGCCCGGTCGCCAAGGACATCTGCTCAAAAGAAGAACCCGTTTTCGAGGAAAAGAAGAGCGGGCATTTCGTTGCCTGCCATTTTGCGAAATAAAGGAGAATGCACATGGACGACATCAAACCCGGCCCGGACAACATGAATCCGGAGGTCGATAACCACGAAGAGGAATGGATGGAAGCAACCGTTTTCAGCCTTACCGACGAAGAGGGAAACGAGTTCCACTTCGAGTACCTGGACGAGGTGGAAAAAGAGGGAAAAACCTACTGGATCGCACAAAGGGTGGAAGTAAAGGGCGACGAAGTGTTTCCCTATGAAGAGGATGACGAAGACAAGGAAGAAGGTAGCGTTTCGCTCTTTATTTTCCTGAAAGAGGACGATGAAGAAGGTAACGCGGTACTGAGTGAGCTGGATTCCGAGGAAGAACTGCAAGCCGTCGCCGAAGCCTGGGAAAGCGAAAACGACGAAGAGTAAGTGCACCAAAAAATGGGCATGTTTGCAACGAGCACCCTTTTTGGAGTATAATTGAGCCAGATTCTTTTTTGTATGTGAGAAAATTTTTTGGGGGGGTTACCTATGAAGAAGGTTATCTTGTTATCGCTTCTTGTAAGCTGTTTTGTGATTGCTTTTTCGCAAGTGGGAACCAATATTTTCGTTGGATACGGCTTGGG
>ERZ795053.840-NODE-840-length-39070-cov-5.750916_pt1 | contig 39070 bp, 32 predicted proteins | sample MGYA00375137_ERZ795053 | MGnify/ENA primary metagenome ERZ795053 (study PRJEB30182, sample SAMN05720284) | activated sludge metagenome | isolation source: Anaerobic digester | place: Hong Kong | collected 2014-12-17 ... | reverse complement strand
CACAGCAGAAGCAAAAGCCACAGAGTGGCGGAATATTGGTAGAACAAAGGATTGAAATGAAGTTCAACAAGTGCAGAGCACCGTAATATTAACATTTTCTAAAAGTGTCTGTTAGCCTTTTTGAGGTTTTTCAGCAGACCTTATTTAGTCATAGCATGGCTGTAAGCCATACGATGACTTGCACTTTGGGAAAATCTAATATCTGTAGCTTCTGCCTTCCCATTTTTCCACCACCACGCGATAAACCATCACTTCTTTTACGGCTGGCAGGTTATAGCTGAAATCTCTGCCGGTATAATGCTGCATGATCGTGTTGAGGGCTTTCATTTTTTCGTCGTGATCTTCAATAAATTCCACGCGACCGTGAGCAAGCACACTGCGATATTTCATGCTGTAGCTGCAGGCCACCTTTTCGCTCTGCCAGCGCAGTTGATGGTCGGTACTGAAACAGACACACACCTGCGGCCGTTTTCTCATGATGGTAATCTTTTTTCCGGTCCGTGCCGAATGAAGATAGATACTTTCGTTGCTTATGCCAAAGTTCATCGGAACAACGTAAGGCATCTGATCGTCATCCACCATGGCTACGTAACAGGCATCGCTTTTGAGGGCTGTTTCGATAAGTACGGGAAGATGTGTAACTTCTCTTGACTTCATCAGTGATATGGATTTTATTACTATTTATCTGCGTTTATCAGGTAATTCAAAATGGAAACTATCAAACTGAACCACAGTGCCGACCAAAAATTCTGAATGTAAAAGCCTGCCACTATATCGCTGGCTATCAGTGCGAGCAATGCATTGATAACCAGTAAAAAAAGCCCGAGTGTGAGAATAGTGACCGGAATGGTCAGAAAAACAAGCAGGGGTTTGACGAATATGTTGAGCAAAGCCAGTACAAAAGCAACAAGCAGAGAGGTCAGATAGTTGCGTATTTCAACGCCGGGAAGTATCCAGCCGGCTAAGAATACCGTGAATGAAGACAGGATTATTCTGGTCAGGAAATACATATTTTTAAGATTTAAAATGAATCAAAACTAATAGAAAAAAGAAATTCGGAAGAGAATTTTTCTTCACGGGTAAGATAACTCAAACGGTAGCTGAAGGTAACGGGGGCTAAAAACCTGAGTACATGGGTATCAGCGGAAAGCTCAAATCCTGTTGACTGATATTCCGTTTCTGTCTGATCCAGCATCCCCTCTGCACGGTCGAAAAACAAATTTATCCTGAAGCGTTTGATGTAGAGCAGAGAGGAAAGGCTGACATCGGGGTAAGCCAGTGGAAAAGTGTAGTTCACCGCTCCGCTGATTAAACGATCAGCATACCGGTTGTTGTAGCCGCGCGGGAAACGCACAATATTTGCGTAATAGCTGTTTTCGTGGTATCTTTTCTGATAGCCGGCATAAAAGTTAAGGCTGTGGTGTTTGAACATGCCGGGTAACAATGTTCTTGATTCCAACGACAGCATTGCGTCCGGTTCTCCCTCCCCGAAAGGGTCGCTGCGGTAGCTGAGCGCCAGTATCTGACCCCATTTTGGTAAAATGTCATGAGACGACATTTTCAGGTAACCCGATGCATTGAGTTTATAGCTGACGGATTTGAAATTGCTTTTTTCAAAGGAAAAACCGATTTCAGGGTCTGCGTCTCTTTGCAGGTAGTTGAATTCCACTGCCGGTTTTATAAAACTGAGGTATTTGCCTCTGGTCAGGTTTAACGGCACATGAAATCCGGCCGTAAAGCTGGTTTCCATCCAGGATAAATCAATTTTTTGATGGTCTTCCGTGAATGTGGGTGCTTTGCGCCTGCCGTAATCCATTTTCAGGTCAATTACCGGATACCAGCCTGCATAACTGAAATTGAGATAATACTTTCCGGTTTGTTCATTGAGATCGTATTCCCATCCCATTGTAGTAATGGCTGAGCTTAGCAGGTTTTGCGAAAAAAGAGAAATACCCGGTTTGATGTCAAAGTTCAGGGCATCAAGAGAGGCGGGTGCCCAACTGTGCAGGTTGAAGAGATGGAGAAGTTTCGGATATTTTCTGATTTCATAAATGGTATCAGGAATTTTTTCAGGTTCAAGAATTTGTCCTTCCTGTTTTGCCAGTGTTTTGTAATATTTCACACTTTTATCTTCCACGCGGGTGAGCGGAAGGTTGATTTCGCCATGAACGGGCAGACTTGCCGGAAGAAAACCATTCGGTGTATAACTGGCAAAGACAACCGAATCGCCGTCGGGGGTAAATGCAGGATCGGTCAGACCGTACTCCGCTGATGAGATCATGGAAATTTCCCGGGTTTCTATATCGAGAAGATACAAGTTATCAATACCTGAAAATGCACCGGTAAATACTATCTTTTCGCCGTGCATGACCGGTTTTGAAATGTCGGTGAAAAAAAAGTCAGTCAGCAGGTTCACTTTACCACTTTCAGGATCGGCTGTCGCAACGGCTTTTCCGTTATCACCCATCAGGATGGTTACAATTGTCCGGCTATTGTCCGACCATTTTGGCCAGGTAAAGAAAAAGTTTTCGGGAGTGGTGATTCTGTTTTCCACGTTGCCGGTTTGGGTATTCAGGATTACCAGGCTGTACATCTGATCTTCCGACACTTCAACAGCGCACAGCTTCGATCCGTCGGGAGACAATGCAGGTGCAAAGTATCTGGTTTTATGGGTCAACTGACGGGTCTTTCCGGTTTTAAGATCAAGCAGTTTTATTACGGAATAATTCCGGTGTTCCCATCTCGGATCAGGTTCACGTTCGGCCCAGGCCAGCCGGTTTCCGGCGACAGACAGGGTGCCTGACAGATAAAATCCGGGTGTGTGAAGGATGGTTTCATTGCCGTTGCGGTCAAGTTCCACAAATCTGGCAATATCGTCCATCGCTTTCTTTTCGGCAATGATGGTTCCGGTAGCAGAAACCTGCGGACTGGTATAGCTGGTGTAGATATTTGTTTCCGGCACTTTAATGCTTTCAGCCGGATAAACAACGATGTTTTTATGTTGCTTTTGCCATTCGGCTTCCACTTCAGAAAGGATGGAATGATAAAACCGGGTTTTTGTTTGCCGGGTAATATCTTTGATGCCGTCGGAAAAAGGAACGACCATGAAAGGATATCTCCCGACCTTGTCAAGGACATGATTCCACAGTTCAATGCCATAGCGTTCGCGTGATTTGGCAACCAGGTGATAACCGAGGATGTAATGATTGGGTACAAAATCGCGGTAAGAACCGAGCACTGCCTTGTCGTAGGAATAATTTCCCCTGCTCAGGAGTTGTGCTCTCAGCGGCATGGCGAATGAAGGTGATCTGCCTCTGCCTGCCCTGTTCAGCGCAGTCTCGGCGGCTACTGCATCTCCTTCCATAAACCAGAAAGGAACATAGAGTCCAAGCACTGATCCGGTGAGCTGTTCACCGAAAAGATAACTGAGAATTCTGGTCAATCCCTGATTGAGCTTGCTGATTTGAACCACATGGCGGTATTCGTGAATCGCCAGATGCTGAAACCATTCCTGCGCATAGCTGTCCTGAGACGGGATATTGTAAAGTTCGATCCGGCGCGGAGCCCAAACTACCATTCCATTGGAGACCGAGGTAAAATTATGCAGGAGCACCGGCACTTTTTTTGGTTTCGCCCTGAGCGTAATTGTATCAAGCGCACGGGCATATTCGAGCGTGTTGGCAATATAACCGGCTGTTTTTTCGTATCCGGCGGGAAAAACCACCCGGAAACCTTCGGTGTTGATTTGCTTCCAGCGAACAGACGAAGGGTTTTGACCTGTACTGTAATATTGTGCTGAAAGCTTCAGTGGCAGTATGAAGCCGGCTAAAATCAACAGGATAAAAAGCTGGTTATTATGCTTCATTTCACGTTGTGTTACATTAACCGGTCAGGGCATCTTCAAATAACTTCCAAAGCGGATCATGGGGGCACGGTGCAATGACAGTAACCATCTCCTGCCTTACCGGGTGCAGGAACTCCAGTTTACGTGAATGAAGGTGGATTGATCCGTCGTTATTTGATCTTGGAAAGCCATATTTCAGGTCTCCTTTAATATGGCAACCGATAGCGGACAACTGGGTTCTGATCTGATGATGGCGTCCTGTTTCCAGTTCAATTTCGAGCAAATGGTAACGATCGCTGCTCATCAGGAGTTTGTAGTTCAGGCTGGCGCGCAATGCTCCCGGAGTATCCGGTTTTACTACGAAGGATTTGTTTTTCTCCTGGTCTTTTTTTAGAAAGTTCACCAGTTTTCCTTCCTGCTGCGGCGGGGGCTGATCCACCACGGCCCAGTAGAATTTACTGATTTTGCGTTCCCTGAGCATTTCATTGAGTCTTTTCAGGGCTTTGCTGGTTCTGGCAAAAATCACTGCTCCGCTTACCGGTCTGTCGAGTCGGTGCACTGTGCCCAGAAAAGCATTCCCGGGTTTATGGTATTTTTCTTTTATGTAAGTCTGAATGTCATCACGCAGGGTTTTTTCTTTGGTGATGTCAGCCTGAATCAGATCGCCGGGGTGCTTGTTTACGATGATGATGTGGTTGTCTTCATACAAGATTTCATTTACCATTAAATGCTCTTCTTTTGATTTCGTATTTTCAGCAGGTTATCAATACTAATACTGCTCGCGTTCGTTGGGGAAATTTAATGTTTTTACATCGTGGATGTAAGCTCTGACCGATCCCTGTATTTCTTCACTCAGGTTGTGGTAGCGGCGCAGAAAACGTGGTGAAAACTTTTGTGTGATTCCAAGCATGTCGTGCAGGACGAGTACCTGACCATCCACTTCGTTGCCAGCACCGATACCGATAGTGGGTATTCTGATTTCACCGGTTACCTGACCTCCCAGTCTGGCTGGTATTTTTTCAAGTACAATGGCAAAACAGCCGGCTTCTTCGAGCAAGTGTGCGTCTTCGATGAGTTTTTGTGCCTCCGCTTCTTCGGTGGCTCTTACAACGTAAGTTCCAAATTTGTGAATGGACTGGGGTGTGAGGCCAAGGTGTCCCATTACAGGAATTCCTGCCGAAAGTATTCTGTCCACTGATTCGATCACTTCCCTTCCGCCTTCAATTTTCACTGCGTTGGCTCCCGACGACTTCATGATGGCGATGGCCGTACTCAGCGCTTCCTTGGAGTTTCCCTGGTAACTTCCGAAAGGCAAATCCACAACGACAAGTGCTCTTTTAACTGCCCGCATCACTGATGAAGCATGGTAGATCATCTGATCGACAGTGATGGGCAAAGTGGTGGTGTATCCGGCCATGACGTTTGAAGCCGAGTCACCGACCAGGATCACATCAATGCCGGCCTGGTCAATCAGTCCGGCCATCGAAAAATCATAGGCCGTGAGCATGGCAATTTTCTCTCCCTTAAGCTTCATTTCCTGAAGCACATGGGTGGTTATTTTTTTGTAAACGTTTGCTTCTTTTTTTTCCATGTCCGTCATTTTTTATGTCCGGCCAATTTTCATTATTATGATTTAAAATAAATGAAAAAATGCACCGTTTGACCGTCTGATTGTTTTAAGCAACAAAATTAGCTGTTTTTTTAATCATTGAGGATTGCCTTTGCGCAAGTTCATTTTTTTATTCATCATTTTTGTTTTAAGCTGCTATGACTAAAATCTTTACTTTTTTCGTACTCCTCCTTACATTGATTTTTGTTTTGCCATCGTGCGAGACAGATGTTGATCTCGACGCCGAATGGAAAGAAATTACAGTGGTTTATGGTTTGCTCAACCAGCTTGATAGCACCCACTATTTGAGAATCAACAAGGCTTTTCTTGGCGGCGATGCCCTGCAAATGGCCAAAATCCCTGATTCATCAGGTTATCGTAACAACCTTGAGGTAACTCTTGAAGGCTGGTCAACCGACGAAAAAGTTCAGACTATCACTTTTGATACTACTACTGTTGACAACAAGGACAGCGGCATGTGGTACAATCCGTACATGGTGGCTTACAAAGGCGCAGGCGTGCTTGACCCTGGTTTTCAGTATCGTCTGAAAATTAAAAATGTGTTGTCGGGGCATGAGGTCAGTTCAGTTACAAACCTTATACACGATTTTTACATTAAAAAGCCGGTTGCCGGCGGACGGCTTACACTTTTCAGGGGATTCAACACTGCTTTCAGCTGGTCAAACGGCAAAAATGCCCGCAGGTATGAACCACTCCTCCGCTTTTACTATTATGAAATCCCGACAGGCACTACCGATACCACCATGAAGCACATCGACTGGTATTTGTCAACCATTACTTCGAACAATCTTCAGGGTGAAGGTGAAGTAGAAATCAGTTTTGGCAATGACGGATTTTATGATTTTGTTAAGAATATGCTGGATAAAGAAAACTTTGAAGGTAAAAGGCTCTGCGGTACAGTGGATTTCATTATTTCAGCCGGAGGTGACGAATATGATACGTATATGCGCGTTAACGGCCCCTCTTACAGCCTTGTTCAGGATCGCCCTGAATATACCAACATCGAAAACGGTCTGGGATTATTTTCGAGCAGGTACAGCATTTTTCGCAACAAACGTCTTGACCCGCGTGCCGAAGATGAAATCATTGCCCTGGATCTGAAATTTGTTAAAAATGTAAATTTGTAAATCTCATTTTCGGCTCACGGTCTTTTTCAGGCTGTTTTCGAGCAATTCCCGCTGTTTTTTATTCAGGCTTTTTACAACAAGATCGTAGGAATGATCAACCATTTCGGTGATCTGCCGATTGCTCAGCGAACCATCAACTTTTACAGTATTCCAGTGGGTTTTGTTCATGTGCCACCCCGGCTGTACCGCAGGATACTGTTCCCTGAGTTGTACAGCCAGCTCAGGATCGCATTTCAGGGCGACTGATAACTCCATTTCGTCAAGAGGAATCAGGGCAAACATTTTACCCGCCACTTTAAACACAAGTGTTACATCATCAAAAGGAGTGCATTCAGTAACACTTACCTTCGACAAACAGTAAAGCCTTAGTTCTTCAACATTCATAAAACAAAGCTAACAACTATTTTACAAACGAAAGTTTTGAATATTTTTACCTGAAAATTTTGGATGATGAAACGGATGATTTACACGATCGGAGAAACGGTTTACGACATCATTTTTGAAAACGGAAACATCCTTGCCGGAAAACCCGGTGGCTCGATGCTCAATGCTTCTGTTACGCTTGGAAGAATGGGTTATCCGGTGACTTTTATCTCCGAATTGGGGAACGATGATCTGGGTAACCTGATCCATGACTTTTTGGGGGAAAATAATGTTGTTACCGATTATATGGACCGTTTTGATGAAGGGACAACTCCGGTTGCACTGGCTTTTCTTGACAGGAACAAAAATGCCCGTTATTCATTTCTGAAGCACTATCCGGACAAACGCCTGCGACAGCCTTTCCCAAAAGTAAATGAAAATGATATCGTGTTGTTTGGTTCTTTTTTTTCACTGAGTCAGCCTGTCAGGATGAAGGTGATAAATTTTGTAAAAGAAGCCAAAAGTGCCGGTGCAATGGTTGTTTACGACCCAAATATCCGCCGTCCCCATCAAAGTGAATTACCTGCTCTTTTGCCAATGATTGCCGAAAATTTTTCACTGGCAGATATTGTAAGGGCCTCCCGTGAAGATTTTGAAACCATTTATGGAAAAAGGAATCCTGAAGAGGCTTTTGAAATAGTGCACAAGTACAGCGATGCTGCTGTTATATTTACCCGGGATGATCAGCCGGTGGCACTGGCAGCAGGTAACTTCAGGAAAGAATATTATGTTCCGCAGGTTCAGGTGATCAGTACGATTGGTGCCGGAGATACTTTCAATGCTGCAGTAGCCATGTCGCTGACTGATTTACAGATGACTTCTGAAAAACTCAGAAAGGCATCCTCCGGTCAATGGGATGAAATTATAGAAAACGGAATCAGGCTCAGCCAGCAGGTATGTCTGACCTTCGACAATTATATCGGAACTGAAGCCGGAAATGTTTAATACCTGTTGATGATGAAACTCGATATGGCAGCATCAATCCGGATGAATATCCTCTTGGTTGACTCATCAAAATTTTCGGTCTGCTGAACATTGTTCTTTTTCCTGATAAATCCATCCAGTTCGTGGGAAGTCAGAATAGTACTGGTATGAATTTCACAGCCTGAACTTTCGGGAATTTCGATCAGAATAGAAGTTGCACCGGTATCAATTCTAATGTTGGTGCTGTCGGTCAGGCTGCCGAGCCTGATTTTGATGGAAGCAGCTCCACCGTCAATTTCGAGGCGCTCAACTTTGAAAGGTTCAAGGTTGAAGTCAACATCCGCAGCACCTGCATCCATGGCAATATCCCATACCGGATCGGGATGAAGGCTTATGACAGCCTTGTTGAAGTTATTTACCCGTTTTATTCTTCCCTCCTTAATATTCAGGTTCAGGATAACCGAACTGCCGGCTTCTTCTCTTGTTAATTCATATTTTCCAAGATTTCCCTCTTTTTCAAATTTCAGCAGATAATCTTCGGTGAGGGTGGTTTCAAATTTACCTGCAACAGCTTCGAGTTGAAGTATGGCGTTGGATATGCCGGGGTTAAAACTTTCGTAAAGCTGCTGCTTGCTCCATGCGGTTTCTTCCTGATCATTTTTATCCAGGTCCCAGCTAAATTTTTCGGGGAATCGGAAAAAGCTGGTGTTTTTGTCATTATCCCCTGAAATAAAAAAGATCGATCCGATCACGATGAGAAAGGTAAGAAGAAGTCGTATAAATCCGTTGATGGGAAGCAGGGCTACTCCCAGCAGAATGATAAGTACCGGCCACAGTGTTCTGAAAGTGTACCAGTCGAAATGGATAATGTCGAAATTTCTGAGCAAAAATAAAAGGCCGATGCCTACAAGCACCACACCCCAGAAAATGTCTTTTGATTTCATGATAATTAGTAGGTTTTTGGTTTGGATAATGCGCTTCTGATAACTAAAATTCCTGCGGCGACAAGTATCAAAGGCCACAGATGAGAAATGCTGAGATGAGGGATGAGCCTTACAATCAGAAAAATACTTCCCAGTACGATCAGGGTGATTCCGGCAATGAGGTTACCTTCGTTTCTGGTATTTTTTCTCACTTCTGCCTCAGTGGGTTCGGTATTGGATTTTTCTGAAGGGTTGGTATCCGGTTGACTTTCACCAGCCGGTTCATCAGCATTGGGGGCTTTTTCCTGAAAATCACTCCCGAACGGATAAGCCGTATGTTTTGAATACCTGTAAAAGTTGAGATCAGGATCGACCGGGAGAGCAATCCACAGGATGATGTAAATGAGTATTCCGCTGGCACCGGCCAGAACAAGAGCCACAAACAGAATCCTGACAATGATCGGATCGATGTTGAAATATTTGGCCAGTCCGCCGGCAACTCCCGCAATCACGGTATCGTAACGACTGCGGTACAATCTTTTTGTTTGTTCCATAACTCCGGATTTTAAATTTTGTCAAAACTATTGCAAATTTCTCATTTTCCCAATTAAGGTAATAAATTGTAAAGTAGTTACACATTTTGGATGATTTCGACGAAAAATTTCTGCATTTGCTTTTTATTATTACTATTTTTGCACAAAATAAATGAAGACTGATTACTGAACCTGATTTCAACTCTATCTCCTATGCGCATTTTAAAGTTTTTCCTCAAATTATTACTGTGGTTATTCTTATTAATGGCAGTGACATTTTTTGTGCTCTATTCCATCGCTCCTGTCTATGATTTCGAAGAGCCACAGCCATTCTCCGGAGAAAAAATTCATAATCCTTACGAAGGGGTTGACAGCACGACATGGAAAAAAGGAAACTTTCAGATTCAGGCGCGTGCCTGGATGAGTATAACTGATGGCAGGAAAAATGATCCGAAAGCTGTATATGCGATTTACGAGCAATTGGGTTACGATATCATTACCATTACCGATTATATGAAAATTAACCAGTTCGGTAAGTCAAAGAGCGGTTTTATTCCGGCTTATGAGCATGGTTATGGGGTGTGGAAAACACATCAGGTATGCCTCGGGACCGACAGGGTGGTATGGCTGGATTATCCTTTTTACCAAAACATTCATCACAAGCAGCATATCATCAATTGCCTCAGACCGCACACCGAAGTCGTCTGCGTGGTGCATCCGCGCGTCAGAAAAGGCTATGTTACGGATGATATGAAATGGTTGACCAACTATGATTTGCTTGAAGCCGTCAGCAATTATGTAAATTCACTGGAATACTGGGATGCAGCTTTGTCGGCAGGGCATCTGGTTTATATCATTTTCAACGACGATTCGCACGATGTACTTAATCCGTCAAAGGTAGGTCGTTTTTGTACTTTTGTGAATACAGAAAGCCTTGCTGAAGCAGATATTCTGCATGCAATGAAATCAGGCAAAGCCTACGGGGTTAAAATAAATATGTTCGAAGGTGCTGATTACTTCCAGAAAGCCATAGACCATCGTAATCTTCCCATTCTTAAATCAGTATTAGTCAACAATGATACTCTGATAGTTGAAGTAAGCAGAAAAGCCAGCATTTTTACTTTTATCGGCGCCGGTGGGATAACGAAGAAATCAGTTACCGATACCAACAGGGCTTTTTATTGTTTAACCCCCGAAGACCAATATGTTCGCACGGAAATTATTTTTCAGGACAATACGCAGTTCTGGCTCAATCCTGTGGTTCGTTACGAGGATGATGCTCCCCGCAAAGCTGTGCTGCCTGAAATAAATCTTTTACGAACATGGCTGCAGCGAATGATTGCACTGATTATTGCAGTGATGATTGTAGTTTTTGTTGTCAAAATCCGTAAAGCACGGTCGAAAAGAGATCATATTCATATCCGGCACTATTTTTATGAATAATAAATTCCAAAAAAAAACATCACTTAGGCACATCAAAGTCAAATAATCATTGTTATTTTGCACAGTAAATTTTTTTGTTAGAAAATTAAGGCAGTTTGCAGAATGACACAAAATATTTATGTTGCAGCTTCGGAAGAAGCGTCGGGTAAATCGCTGATTGTGCTTGGATTTATGGAGCTGCTGACAAGACATGTCAAAAAAATTGGCTTTTTCAGGCCGATCGTTACTGACGGAAAAGAACATGACAGTCATATTCGCCTGATTTCGCAGCGTTACAAGTTGCCTTTTTCCTATAATTCGATGTACGGTGTTACCAGTAAGGAAGCTTTCGAAAACATTCAGGCCGGTGACATGGATTCCATGTTTACCAGTATTTTGAAAAAGTATAAAAATCTCGAAAAAGATTGCGATTTTATAGTGATTGAAGGAACTGATTTCAGAGGTTCGCTGGTGTCATTTGAATTTGATATGAATGCACGGATTGCCAACAATCTCGGAGCACCTATCCTCGCTATCATCAATGGTTATGGCAAAAATGTCAGCGGGATTGCCGATTCAATTCAGATGGTAAAAAGAACCCTGGCTGAAGAAAATTGTGCACAAATTGGTTTTGTGGTCAATCGTGTGGACGAAAAAGATTTTACCGCAGTCAGGCAATTGCTCGAAAAGTTTGGTAAAAATGGAGAAATAAATTTTGCCATTCCCGAAAAAGCTGTTCTGCAAACAATTACCATGCGGCAGATTGCTCAGGTGCTCAATGCTGAGCATATTTACGGAAACAAAGAAAGCCTGGATCTGGATGTACTGGATTTCAAAATTGCCGCCATGACCATTGATCATATCCTGAAATACACTGTACAGGGAACCCTTGTGATTACGCCGGGTGACCGAACTGATATTCTGATCGGATTAATGATGACAGTGTTGGCTGATAATTTTCCGAATATTTCAGGAATTTTACTTACCGGCGGTTTAAAACCAAATCAGCAGATAACAAAACTAATGGATGGTCTGCAACCCTTGCCGATAGCTATTTTGTCAGTACAGTCCGATACCTACGAAACTGCCATGTCGGTAAGTCAGATACGTCCGGTACTCAATCCTGAGAACGAGCACAGGCTGATCACGGCACTAAGTCATTTTGAGTCGAATGTGGATGTGGACATTATGGGGCGAATACTTAAGATAACCCATTCGCGGGTAGTTACACCGGTAATGTTTGAATATGAACTTTTTGAACGTGCACGTGCCAATCGTAAACATATTGTACTTCCCGAATCGGAAGATGAAAGAATCCTGCGGGCTGCCGAAATATTGCTCAAACGCAACGTAGTTGATATTACCCTGCTGGGTAACGAGAATACTATTATGAAACATGCAGCCGAGCTACAGCTTCAACTGGAAGGTGTAAATATTATCGATCCTTACGACAATGACCTTGTACATGAATATGCTGCTGAATATTACCGTTTGCGTAAACAAAAAGGCATAACCAAGGAACAGGCTTATGAACTGATGCACGATGTCAGCTATTTTGGTACCATGATGGTACATAAAGGCCATGCCGACGGAATGGTTTCGGGGGCAACTCACACCACTGCACATACCATAAGGCCTGCATTTGAGTTTATCAAAACAAAACCAGGCGTTTCCATTGTTTCAAGTTCATTTTTGATGTGCTTCAGCGATCGCGTGCTGGTGTATGCCGATTGTGCTGTTAATCCCAATCCCAACGACGATCAGCTTGCTGATATAGCCATTAGTTCGGCTGAAACAGCCATTAACTTTGGTATTGAACCCAGAATTGCCATGCTTTCCTATTCCACCGGTGAATCAGGAAAAGGTGAAGATGTGGAAAAGGTTCGCAATGCAACCCGTATTGCCCGGGCACGTCGCCCCGATCTGAAAATTGAAGGGCCAATACAATACGATGCTGCGATTGAACCAACGGTAGCCCGTCAGAAAATGCCGGACAGCGATGTGGCAGGAAAAGCTACCGTGTTCATTTTTCCTGATCTTAATACCGGTAACAATACCTATAAAGCGGTTCAGCGTGCTGCAAATGCCGTTGCCATTGGCCCGATTCTTCAGGGACTGAATAAACCTGTGAACGATCTCAGCCGTGGATGTACAGTGAAAGACATTGTGAATACAGTTGTTATTACTGCCATTCAGGCTCAGGAAGAGAAATAACCTGCAACTGCTTTTCGGTATTTTTCAGTGTTTCGACCGGCTCCGGTTTTCTTGAAACTTGTTCCGGAATTAAACCTGCTGTGTTGAAAATAACGATCCCAGGATAATCTTTCATTTTTTTGCATTAACCGGCATTTCACCCTAATCCTGGCTGAGCTGAGGGTCACCTGCTTTAGATCAAAGCCTTACATTGTAACTAGCTGTGTTTTTTTAATCCGTTGATTTTGAGCAACCGGGCGATTTCACCAGAATTTTACCGTCAATAGTTGCTCGCGGGGACCTTTTTATTTCCGTTGTCATCAAATCCGGTGATGATAGAATCACGAAAGGTTTTCAGATCGGATAAATTATTACGACCAGAAGCATTGCTTCAATAGGGGCAGATTTGCGATAATACTCCACCGAATCAGAAGCAGGAAGAAGTCCGTTGAAGGGAGTAAAACTTAACTTTCTCCGTTCTTTCGATCATTCGGGTAGGTTTGCCGGATTCACTTTTTTCTCCGGAGTAGCTTATTCTATTCGGGTAAAGGATTCAATTTCCCTGAAAAAACCGTGCTTTTTCAATGCATTGAATTGTTTTGGGGAAGGATCAATCAGAAGATATTCCAATTCTCCGTTTTCTTGTCGCACCTCCTCCACGGGAAGGATGTTTCTCAGTTTTTCGATGAAGTCATTGTCTTCTTCCTCGAAGGTGATGTAGTAAACCCTGATGATATTTTTTCCCTCTTTATTAAATAAAAACACTTCCCAATAGTTTTCAGTCTTCAGGTTCAGGACATAGTAGCTTTTCCATTTTTTAAGAACTATGGAATCTGAAATCAGTTTTTGGCTGTAATAGAACAGGTTTGTTTTTTCATTTCCATAGGTGAAGGATTCATTGGAAATTTTTAGTGTATCCTGGTTTTCATTCAGGTAAATGCCGGTAATTTTATCAGGAAAAGCTTCCATTTCACTGGCATCCGACGGCTGGGGCTGCCTGAATCTGACAGTGGTACATGCTGTAAACAGCAACATCAGAGCAAAAAAGGAACCATAAAAGAAAAATCGGTTTTTCATGAAATGTTTGATTTAAAAATTTGCAAAACGAAGTTGTGAGTACTTTATTATTCGAAGAGTTCTTCTTTAGGAACTTTTTTCACTTTATCGCCGTTTTTAAGTGTGTGTGATACGGCGCGGTAGGGACCTGTAATTACTTCCTGCCCTTCGTCGAGGCCGGAAAGGATCTGAATGAAGGTATTGTCCTGAATGCCGGATTTTACCTGCACCATTTTTGCTGTACCATTGTCGAACAGAAAAACGTACTCAGTAATTTCAGTTTTTGGTTTTTCGGCATTTTCGTTTTCAATTTCATTCGGTTCTTTGTTTTTATCGCGGTCAATGCGGTTTCCGACACTTTTGCCGGTAGTGTCGCTGCGGGTTGTTATGGCCTGAATGGGCAGGGTGAGCACATTGGGTTCGGTTTTGGTTTGTATATCAACAGTTGCAGACATTCCCGGTCGGAAGGGCGAAAACCATGGCCGGTCCGGGTCAAGTAAATCCTGATAGGATTCTTTCAACAGCCTGATTTTTACTTTAAAGCTGGTTACCTGATCGGTGGTAACTCCGGTGGTGTTTGCAGAAGTGGCAATTTCGGTTACGATTCCTTTGAATTTTCGATTAATGTAAGCATCCACCTCAATCAAAGAAGTGTCGTTAAGGTTCACGCGGACGATATCGTTTTCGTTTACTTCCACCACGGCTTCCATCATGTCGAGGTCGGCAATACGCATCATTTCTGTACCTGCCGAAAATTGCGAAGCTCCGGCAACGCGTTCACCCATTTCGATGATAAGCATAGAGACAGTGCCATCGGAGGGAGCATAAATGGCCGTTTTGGTAAGATTTTCCTTTGCTTCACGCAGAGACGCTTCTGCACTGGCTACCTGAAACTCGGCAGCTTTTACCGATTCTTCGGCAGCTTTGACTTCAGCACGGGCTACTTCATAGTTTGCCAGTGAAGCTTCGTAATCAGAATCAGAAATCACCTTTTCTTTCCATAATTTCTCATTGCGTTCGTATGATAATTTCGAGCTGGTAAACTGAGCCTGGGTTTGAGCAAGACGTGCTTTTGCATTGGCAAGACTGGCACGCTGCGATTGCAATCCGGCTTCCATGCGTTCGTAATTGGAAAGGTAAATCTCAGGGTCAATTCGGGCAAGCAAGTCTCCCTTTTTCACCTGATCGCCTTCGCGTACATGCAGTTCCACTACTTCTCCCGAAATGTAAGGGGTGATTTTTACCTCCCGTGCAGGCTGGATTTTTCCATTTGCTGTTACGGTTTCCACAATGGTACGCCGGCTGACAACGTCTGTTGAAACTTTCATCAGGTCTTCTTTTCCGATGACACCTTTACTCCTTAGCACGGCCAGTACTACCAGCAGCAAAACCACTGCGCCGGTGATGATGAGTATTTTTTTTGTTTTCATAATCATGCTGATTCATTTTATTTTCTAAGAAATTACAGATTAATATCTGTCGAATATTTACTGCAGGGTTATGGGTTTCCCCATGTAAAAATCAAGGATTTTTAATTTGAAAATATAGTCAAAACGTGTGCGCAGCAAGTCTGATTCGGCGGCAGTCATTTGTGTTTTGGCCAGGTTGTAATCGACAGATGTTGCCATTCCGACGGTAAACTTTTGTTCGGTGTAGCGAAAGGATTCCTGGAATGATGAAAGGGATTTCTGCGTGGCCTGATAACTTTTGTAGGCTGCCTGAGCATCGTAGTAAGCCTGTTCGATGGATTTGCGCAGGGTATTTTTGGTGATTTCGAGATTGTATTCGGCACTGGATGCGGCTATCTTCGCTCTGGCAATGTTGGATGAAGCCATGTAGCCGTTGAAAATCGGAATGCTGAGGCCTACACCGAGATAACGGCTTTGGTTATCAATGAATTGATCGTTGAATGGGATGACATCGGTTTGAAAAACATTGCCTGTGAGGCTGTCGAACTCATAGTTGCGAAACTGGTTGGAGTAGTTTGTGTTCCAACCGCTTTGAAGATTGATCACAGGACTGCGCGCCCCCTGTGCAATAGCTACATTTTTACCGGCACTTTCGAGCAGAAGTTCGGCACTTTTTATGCCGGGCTGTGTTCCAAGGGCAAGATTAAAGACCTGATTGACAGGAATGATCTCAGGTGAGGGAACAACTTCCAGTTCAGGTATATAAATTTCGAAGTCAGTATCACCTGGCAAATCAAGGATTTGAAGCAAATCAAGGTAGGCCAGTGCAAGAGAGTTTTCGTAAGTGATTTCGGTGATTTCTTCAGCGGCGCCTTGTGCTTGTATTTCGAGCAGGCTTCCCATAGCAAGAATGCCGGCATCAACCAGTTTTTCAGTTCGCTTGATCTGTTCTTTGGTGATGGCGACCTGTTCGCTGGCGACTTTCAATAATTCTTTGTTGTACAGAATATTGAGGTAGGCCTGGGTGAGCAACAGGGTGATGTCGTCTTTCACCTGATCGGCAGCATATTGGCTTGCCTGGAAGTCGATTTTTGCTTTCCTGATGGTGTTTTGATACTGTAACCCCCCGAAAATTCGCATACTTGCATCCAGACCAAAATTGGCCTGGTTGGTTTCGTTGTTGGTATAGGTGTAATTGGTACGGTCGAGCACCCGCCCCCAGTTGTAGCTGAAAGAAGCATTGGCATTGAGGTTGGGAAGCAGTCTTAATTTGGTTTCGAGCAGATCAACTTCTTTGTACTTCACATCCAGCTCACTTTGTTTTACCTGAAGATTGTTTTCAATGGCGTAGTTTACGCAGTCTTCTATTGTCCATATCCTGCTCTGGGCATTGATGCTTCCTGCGCTGATGCAAAGCATGACAATGAACATTAAACTTGCGGCTTTCATTAATAATCCGATTTTCATGTTGATTAATTTTGAATTGCGGATGCAAAACATTCGCAAAAGTAACATTATCCTGGTGAGATTACCTGGTTTTGCTAAAAATATGCCGGTTTTGAAATCTATTGACAATCAGAAGAAAACTTATATTCACTGCCAGAATAAACATTTTTGTGTCCATAATAAGTACATACGTTGTACGATTGTGAACAGCATAATTGTTCAAACGTATTTCCGAGGTAATTTATACTTTTACCAGATTAAAATTTTCAAACATTTTATTACACCGCCATGATACGCAATCGCTTTAACCCTGTTTTTATGCCGGTAGTTATGATTCTGTGTTTTTTGACTTTTACTACTGCTGCTTCCGGCCGTGCTTCTTTAGTCACTGGCACCAGCGAGCTCAGTGATACACTGGATGCACTTAACTACGAAATACACATCAATGAACTGGATTTTACAGCAAAGACTATTGTCGCGACCACCATAGTGACTATCGGATCGAAAGTGGATAATCTTTCTGTGATTCGTCTTGAGCTGCTTGATCTGACTGTTGATGAAGTGCTTATCAACGGAGTTGCATCTGCCGGTTTTCAGCATCAGAGCCCGTGGTTAAGCATACCTTTGTCAAATGCAATAAATACCGGTGATGTGTTGGAGATATCAGTAAGTTATCACGGAGAACCTTTTCATGAGGGATGGGGAGGATTTCACTGGAGCGGGCAATATGCCTTCAACCTTGGAGTAGGTTTTGAGTCCGATCCACATAACCTTGGGAAAGCCTGGTTCCCCTGCATTGATGATTTCAAGGACAGGGCGATTTACGAAATTTATGTAACCCTTCCAGATCCCAAAATGGCTGTTTGCGGAGGAACTCTCCTGGAAATAATTGATCATGGAAACGGAACAAAAACCTACCATTGGAAATTGCAGGAAACAATACCTACTTATCTTGCTTCTGTTGCTGCAGGCGAGTATGTTAATGTTCCTTCCTCCTTTATTTCGACAACGGGTGAGGAAATTCCCATTGGCATTTATGTAAGGCCTGTTGATACAGCTAAAGTTGCAGGTTCTTTTCAGACCCTCGTACCTGTTCTGGAAGCTTTCGAAAATTATTTTGGTCCTTATCCCTGGGAACGCGTTGGATACACAGGTACAGCCATTGGAGCCATGGAACATGCTTCCAATATTGCCTATCCACATTCGTCCATCACCGGTAACCTGGCCAATGAATGGCTGATGGCACATGAGTTGTCGCACAGCTGGTTTGGGGATATGGTAACCTGCGCCAGCGCAGGTGATATGTGGTTGAACGAGGGCTGGGCAGTGTTTACCGAATCGCTTTACCGTGAAGCATTATATGGTCCGGAAGCTTACCACGCCAACATGTTTTCGAAACACCGCAGCGTGCTTCACAATGCTCATGTGAGTGATGGCGGCTATCTCGCACTTTATGGAATCCCTTCCCAATATACCTATGGAACCACTGTTTATCAAAAAGGAAGTATCGTTGTTCATACACTTAGAAACTATATGGGTGACGAGCTTTTCTTTCCTGCTGTGAGGGCTTACCTTGAGGAGTTTAAATATGGGTATGCTGATTCCTGGCAACTGAGAGATAAATTGAGCAGCCATTCGGGAATGGACCTGACCGATTTTTTTGATATTTGGGTTTTCTCACCTGGATTTCCCGAGTTTTCGGTTGATTCCTTCAACGTTCAACCTATCGGAAATCAGTATGCCGTAACTGTATTTGTCAGACAAAAACAAAAAGGTCCCTGTCCGGTTGCTAATTCAAACCGTGTGGAAGTAACCTTTATGGATCAGCAATGGCAAACCGAAACAGTACTGATGGAGTTTTCAGGTGAAACCGGACAGCAGGATTTTATCATAGGGATCAATCCTGTTGTTGCCATGATGGATTTTTATGATAAAGTTGCCGATGCTACTACTGATATCAACCTGACCATTAATGCCTCGACCAACATTAATCTATTCGATGTGTTTGCAAAACTGAGAGTGGAAAATATGGCTCCGTCTGATTCGGGATTTGTAAGAATCACCCATCGCTGGGTGCCTCCGGATGAGTTGAAAACGCCGGTTAACGGCCTTACTCTGTCGGATTACCGTCATTGGCGCGTAACCGGTATTTTGCCCGGAGATGCCGAAATAACAGGCAGTTTTATGTATAACAAATACAACAATCTGGACGGGAACCTCATGAGCGATCCTGCTGACTCTCTTGTAATTCTTTACAGATCAACACCGGCTTCCGATTGGCAGGGTATTGATTTCCTGAAAATCGGTGCGCCCAATACCGGCTATATTGAAGTTCCTAACCTGCAACCCGGCGATTATACCCTGGCAGTGTGGGATGAACTGTACGTCAAAGTTCCTGAAACAGCCTCCGGTTCCGCCGATTATATCAACGTTTATCCAAACCCCGCCGGTGATCTGGTAATGATGGAATTTAACCAGGTAATACCAGCATCAGTAAAAATATACTCTTCCGCCGGAAATCACGTCAGCACATTGTTGAACAGTCAGAATCAAAATTTTATGGAATGGAACACCAGGGAGGTGAAAAACGGAACCTATCTTCTTTACTTTCTGGATGACAGCAACAAGCAGCTTGAAGTGAAAAAACTGGTTATTAACTGAAGAGAATTGAAAAAAGACCGAAATAACTGATGCATGAATTTTATTTCGGATCTGCACCACATTATCTTAGCACTTACTGTTGAATATGAACGTTGCCGCGATGAAGCAGGAGCAAGGCAGCAAAAAGTTTAACCGGATAATCAGTTTGAGTTATTTGGAACTAATTCACCCGACCACCGGCAGATTTACAGGGAAATTCTTTCCCGCTTCAGGAATATCAGCCAAACCGAAATTAAGCAGATAATCCGGGAACTTTGGAGTCTTCCCGAACGTGAGTACCGGTATTTCGGTAAGTATCCGGCCGATAAATTCATCTCAAAAGCAGATCATTATTTCCTCAAAACCATTGAGCGGATGATTACCTGTAAATCCTGGTGGAGTGCTGTGGATATGGTAGTATCTTATGTTGCTGGTACTTTTTTTAGCAGTATTCCCGGAATGATTTGTCCGATCATCAGTCAATGGATGGAATCCGGAAACATCTGACTGCAAAGAAGTTCGGTTCTTTTTCAGTTGAGGTATAAAGGAAAAACCGATACAGATGTACTGCTCAGGCTCATTTGTGAGCTTATCCCGCATGAGGATTTTTTTATCCGCAAAGCTGTTGGCCGGACTTTGTGCGAATATTCCAAAACAAATCCGCAATTAGTTATTTTTGTCAGAAATAAGCTGCTTTAGCCACTCAGCCGTAAGGAAGTGCTTAAGGGTATCCTGCGTAAAAATTTGGCCTAATTCATGACTTTATTTTGATATTCAAGTAATTGTATTTTAACAGAAAAGATGACCATTTTGGTAATTTAATTTTTGTTTAATAATTGCGTCAGAAGATTAAACATTTTTCTGCTCCTCCTGTTTTTAAATCATTACTTGTGATCTTCATAAAAATAGGGTAAGAGAACGACAGGTTTTAAAAACTTAATTTTGAAAAAATTTTACTTATGAATAGAAACATCATTTCCGGTTTTTCAAAGCTGAACAAAAACGCCAAGATCGAGTTGGTGGCGAGCCGATTCAGTAATCCGGATCAGATTATCGACGAGCTGAAGAGTTATTGGCATGAAAATCCCGAAATTCAGCGACTTTTTGATGAATTCAGCGAGAATACGATATCTAATTTTTATTTTCCATTGGGAATAGCTCCGAACTTTAACATCAACGGGACGATGTACCTTGTTCCAATGGTGATTGAGGAAAGTTCGGTAGTGGCTGCTGCTTCCAACAGTGCCAAATACTGGGCTTCAAAAGGGGGTTTCAGCGCCGAGGTAATTTCCACAACCAAGGTTGGACAAGTGCATTTTATCTGGAAAGGCGATAAGCAAAAACTCGTGGCGATGTTTCCCATGTTGAAGCAGGAGCTAATAAGAGGAACCCGGCATATTACCGAAAACATGGAAAAGCGCGGAGGAGGAATTCTCGATATAGAGCTGGTAGATATGACAGACAAGCTGGACAATTATTACCAGTTGAAAGCTGCTTTCGATACACGTGATGCCATGGGAGCAAATTTTATTAATTCATGCCTCGAAGAATTTGCCATGATTCTCAAGGATCATTTTGCGGAAAATTCTGCTTATCATGGGGAGGAACAAAAGGGTGAAGTCATCATGTCGATTTTGTCAAATTATACGCCCGAATGTCTTGTAAAAACTCAGGTGGAATGTTCGGTCGACTGCCTGAAGCATGCCGGTGACATAGATGATCCTCATCATTTCGCATGGAAATTTGAACAGGCTGTTCGTATTGCACAAATTGACCCGCACCGTGCCACTACACACAACAAAGGCATCTTCAATGGTATTGATGCAGTAGCATTGGCTACAGGTAATGATTTCAGAGCCATTGAAGCAGGCGGGCATACTTATGCTGCACGAGATGGCAGGTATCGCAGTCTGACTGATATTGACATTTCAAACGGTCGTTTTCGCTACAATCTTACTGTGCCGATAGCTTTGGGAACAATAGGTGGGCTGACTTCCCTTCACCCGATGGCAAAATTTTCACTGAAACTTCTGGGTAATCCAGCAGCTGAAGAACTCATGATGATTGCTGCTTCCGTTGGACTGGCTAATAATTTCGGTGCGGTAAAATCGCTGGTTACCAAAGGAATTCAGGTTGGTCACATGAAAATGCATCTTTTCAACATTTTGAACTCGCTGAATGCCACCGACAAAGAAAAGAAACTGGCGACTGACCATTTTGCCCAACATAAAGTTTCTTACAATTCGGTAAATAAGTTTCTTGCAGGTCTGCGTCACACGATTGCTGCAAATATCTGATCATGCCGTCTCTGCGTTATTACTCCCGTGGAAAATTCCTGATTTCCGGTGAATACCTGGTGATGAAGGGAGCACTTGCTCTTGCGCTGCCGTTGAAGTTCGGACAATCGTTGGAAGTTTCAGTATCCCGCAGGGATGGTATTTCCTGGAAAAGTTTCGAGAAAGATATGCTGTGGTTTGAAGCTGATTTTTCGTTGCCATCATTTGAAATTTCCAAAACTTCTGATACCGAAAAAGCCGTTTTTTTGAAAAAACTTCTTCAAAATGCATTTCGTATGAATCCTGATTGGTTTGAGGCTAATGTGGGATTTGATGTGATTTCTAAAGCTGATTTTGATTTGCGATGGGGGCTGGGCAGCAGTTCAACACTTATTTCCAATGTAGCCTGGTGGTTTGGGATAAATCCTTTCGATCTTCATTTCAGTGTTTCCGGTGGATCAGCCTACGATATTGCCTGTGCCAGAGCCACTGGTGCTATTTTCTATCAGCTTAATGAACACCAGCCTGTTATAACTCCAGTCAGTTTTAATCCGGTTTTTAAAAATCAGCTCTATTTTGTCTATTCCGGTAAAAAGCAACGATCTGATATAAGTATTTTGCAAATGGCCGGCCGGTTAGAGGTGAATGACAGCAAAATTGATGAAGTATCGGCCATCAGCAAAAAATTGGCTGAAAGTACCACGATCAGCGAATTTGAATTACTGATTGACGAGCATGAACAAATTCTTTCGGAGTTATTTGACCTGCCGACGGTTAAAAGAAGTTTTTTCCCTGATTTTTCCGGCTCGGCGAAATGGCTTGGTGCCTGGGGTGGCGATTTTTTTATGATGACGTGGAAGGATGACCCGAAGCTACTTTCTGATTATCTTACCTCAAAGGGCTTTGATACGGTGTTTTCTTTTAATGATATGGTTTTACCTTCGGACAATTATTACTGATGTTTTTGATTGTCATAAATTTTACAAATAAACTACTTTTACATCGGCAAAATGATCTAATCATCCGTTCATGACAGCAACAGCAAAAGGAAGTACCGGAACAATTACCTGGCAAAGCCCGAGCAACATTGCACTCATAAAATATTGGGGAAAAAAAGGTTTTCAGTTACCTGCAAATCCGTCGCTGAGCATGACGCTATCAAAAGCTGCCACTATCACATCAGTTAGCTTCCGGCCTGGTGAAACGGGAAATGTATCTTTCGATTTTCTCTTTGAAGGAAAAGAAAATCCTGCCTTTGCCGGAAAGCTAAAAGTGTTTTTTGAAACTATTCAACATGAATTGCAGTTTTTGTCCAAATACCACCTGTCAATAGAGTCTTCGAATACAATTCCACATTCTGCCGGTATTGCTTCATCGGCATCTTCAATGAGTGCGCTTGCCTTATGTTTGTGTGCTGTTGAACGCATGATTGCAAATGAAAACACCGTGGCGGATGAAGTCTTTTTCAGAAAAGTCTCGCATATAGCCCGCATCGGATCTGGAAGTGCAGCCCGAAGCTTATACGGAGGGTTTGTGAGCTGGGGCGAAACGTCACTTATTCCGGGATCATCCGATTTAACGGCCTCGCCTCTGGCATTTCCTGTTCATGAGGTTTTTCACGAGCTTAGAGACAGTATTCTGATTGTCAGTAAAGGTGAAAAAAAGGTGTCGAGCAGTGCAGGACATAACCTGATGAACGGACATTTTTACGCACAATCCCGCTACAAGCATGCAGCACATAATTTAGGGCTGTTGCTTAAAGTACTGGAATCGGGCAATATGGAGCAGTTTATCGCTATTGTCGAAAATGAAGCCATGACCCTCCATGCGCTGATGATGGCATCCGATCCGGGTTATATCCTTCTTGAGTCCAATACGTTGAAAATCATTGAAAAAACCAGACAGTTCAGACAGGATACTGCAATTCCGATAGGTTTTACATTAGATGCCGGCCCAAATGTTCATCTGCTTTATCCCGGATTTGTTGCGGATAAGGTGAAATCTTTTATCAGCAATGAGCTGAAACCATTTTGCCAAAATTCCCGGGTAATTGATGATCAACTGGGCATCGGCCCCGAAATTCTGAAATGAGATGAAAAAAAACAGTGGCATATTTTATGCGAAAATCCTGCTTTTTGGCGAATACAGCCTTATGTGCGATTCGATGGCACTTTCGGTACCTTATACACATTTCAAAGGTGAACTGAGTTTTATCAACGATGAGAAATACACCGATCAGGAGTTTGCTGCCGAGTCGAACCGCTCGCTGGATGGATTTTACCATTTTCTTAAGGAACAGCAGGATCACGGTAGTCTGCTTTTTGACATAGACCTGAAAAAATTCAAAAGTGATATCGATCAGGGGTTATATTTCGAATCCACTATTCCCCAGGGATTCGGGCTGGGAAGCTCTGGCGCTCTTGTTGCCGCTATTTACGAAAAATATGCTGTCAACCGGATCAATCATACTGTTCAATTATCGAAGGAGCAGTTTTTGGAACTGAAGTCTGTTTTTGCACAGATGGAATCCTTTTTTCACGGCATCAGTTCAGGAATGGATCCGCTGAACTGCTATATGCGCAATCCTTTGCTCATTAAATCGGATCATCATATTCAGCCGGTTGGGATTCCACGTGAATTTTCAAAAAACGGCGGTATTTTTCTCATTAATACCGGTAAACCCGGAAAAACAGGACCGCTTGTCAGCAGGTTCTTTGACTGGTGCAAAAATGATCAGTTTTTACACAAGGTCAGAAATGAAATGATCCCGCTTACCAATGCAAGTATTGAGGCCATTCTGAAAGGTGAAATCGGAGAATTTTTCAGGAATTTGAAAATGCTGTCCGGATTTTTGCTGCAACACCTTAAACCTATGGTGCCCGAGCAATTTTTGGATGTATGGAAAAAAGGACTTGATACAGAAACTTATTACCTTAAATTATGCGGATCGGGTGGCGGAGGATTCCTGCTGGGCTTTTCCGAAAATCTTGAGGCAGCCAGAGCCATGCTGAATGAACAAAACGTGGAGATCATCCCTATTTCTAAGTTCCATTAGATTGATCACAAAGGTTCGAGGAATTCCCTGACCATATTTCTAAAGGTGTCAGGCTCATCGGAATGAATCCAGTGTCCTGCATTTTCAATGGTTTTAATAACGGCTTTCGGGAAATTACGGTAAATCTGATCATAATCTTCGTATTTAACATAATCGGATTTCCCGCCACGTATGAAAAGGGTTGGTTTTTCGAACGTTTTATCAGAATGTATTCCTTCGAAGATTTCATCCATGTTCAGGTTGATTGCCTCAAGATTCAGTCGCCATGCAAACTGGCCACGCTGCCGGCGGTAAAGGTTTTTCATGGCAAACAATCTGATCCGGTCTTCCTTGATATGAGGTTTTAGTTGCTCTTCAATTTCCTGACGCGAAGCAGCCTTGTTAAAATCAACCCCGAGCATGGCATCAATCATGTTCAGATGTTGATAACGACGCTGGTAGGTTCGCAGACTGATATCAGCCACAATCAGTGCTTTAAGCTTATCCGGGTGTTCCAGGGCAAAATGCATAGCGACTTTACCACCCATCGAATGCCCAAGAATGATTGGATTTTGAATCGTATGTTGCTGGATAAATTCTTGTAAATCAGCACACATAGCAAAATAATTATGTGTTGGATGATGTTGGGAATGGCCGTGGTTGCGCTGGTCTGGAATAAAAATTTCATAGTTTTCGGACATTTCTTTGGCAAATGTTACCCAGTTGTCAGAAACCCCAAAAATACCGTGAAGAATAATTAATGGCTGACCTTTGCCGTAATGCCTGTAAAAAAGTTCCATTATTGTTTGATTTTAAGAATGTTTTTCTCCGTCCACATCTACGTTCATTAAACAGATAAATTGTCTTGAACAAAGGGTCAGGGTAATCTTAGTCTTGGTTACAATCAGATTATCTGTTTATCTTTACGGTGATTTCTTTGTAAATGTCAAGGGCTGTTGTTATCGTTGACAAGTCTCTGTTTAGATTACCATTACTGCCTGAAGGATGCCCATGTCCGACCGGTTTCATCCGGTAAACAGAATCCGGAATCCGGGGATCAATTTCAGCGCAGTACACTACAGATGGTTGTGCTGAAGAGTGATAGTCTTCGTCGTCAGGAAATTTAGCATTTGTCCAGAACCCGTTCCAATCCCATGATTGATTTACTTCGAACAGAATCTTGAATTTTCCGGTAACCGGCTGGTCTGTTCTTGTTTGTAGGATAAAATCGGCTTGTGGCGTTGCCGAGGTGAAAGCATCGGGGATTGGCTGATCCTGGGTTGGCATATAATGTCCGTCGGCAGACCGGATACCGCGTTTAAATGCCCAAACCGGCAGGGCAGCCGGCCGGATCATTGGTCCAGGCATCCACTTCCCCTCAGAATTGTCGGCGTAATGGAAAAAACCTTTAGCCACTGATTCATTAACATAGAGGGTTTGAATATAATTTCCCGCTGTGTCTTCTGTCCAGACTGACATCATAGGGTGGTTGTGAGATTCGCCCGGGGTAACCGTGATGATAATTTCGGTCCCCAGACCTGAGATATTGGTTGTAATAACTTCAGGCTGATGTGGTTGTGCATTTTTTCGCTGGGCGTAATTTTCAACAGGCCAAATGCTCAGCATCAGCATCGAAAATAAGGTCAAAAACAGATGTTGGTGTTTCATGATATCCGATTTTTTAAAATTCAACTATTATTCCTACAGTTGGCAATAAAAGGCCTGATTCATTTTCCAGTTCTTTCAGTAAATAGCGCTGTTCTTCAATTGACGCTCCGGGATTGATAATCACCGGTTGATCGTTTTCGTCAAGGACCCTGGTGAAAACAGGTTCTGATTTTGATTTAAAATTATAAATATTTTGTATGTCAAGATAAAGCATTAACGTCCATTTATTGAAAAAGTACTGTTTATCTGCCCGAACATCAAGCTGGTGAAATGACTGCAGTCTTTTTTCATTGAACTGACTGTAGTCAGGATAGGGGCGTCCCTGCACATTCCATGCCAGCACCTGGCTTGAAAATTCAACATCGAACGGCGTATAAGGTGCTCCACCAACAAAACGCCATTTAGCTCCGATATTCCAGTTTTTTTTCAATTCTCTGAGAAGGGTCAGATTCAGAATATGCCTGTTATCCCATGTGGCAGGAATATAATTTCCCGATTTATCTTCAAATTTGCTTCGGACGAAGGTGTACGAAAGTATAGTGTTGAATCCCAGAAAGCTGGTATTTCGTGCAAAAACTTCAAAACCGTAAGCTTTGCCATTATCCGTTGATACCACTTCTTCGTTCCCGAAAATACCAAAGTCGGCACCTTTACTGGCAATGCTCACTGAGTCGGAAACTGAGAAAGGATAATGATTATAGAATTTATAAAACCCTTCGAGGGTAATTTTGGATTCTTCATCCGGGCGATATTCCAGCCCTCCTACGAAATGATTTACTCCGATATACTTCAGCCCGTTGTCACGATTGACATAATTGCCGGTGCTGTCGGTGTATCCCAGCGTGGTATAGGGTGGACGCTGGTAATAACGGCCTGTATTGGCATTGACAAACCATTTTTCAGTAAGGGCATAAGAGGCCGAAAACCGCGGCGAAAATTGCTCAAGCATATTTGACATGGAGGAGGAATAATCGTTGGCATCCATTCTTACACCGAGCGAAAGGTTCAATCGGTCGTCAATAAACCCCCTGCCGATTTGTCCGAAAGCATTCCAACTCCAGAGATAAAAATCCGCCTCCCGGTTTATGCCAATTGACTGCCCATTGATAAACTGGCGCTGAAATATTTTGCTGTTAAAATTGGAAAGCATCAAACCTGCGCCGTAATTGTAATTCCAAACTGATTTTTTTCCACTGAATTCATAACGCAGCTTATTTTCACCTTCCTGCGATAAGTAGTCAAATGTTTTCAATTCTGGTTGCTCGATATTATCCTGATATTTGTAGGCTTCGTTATTCAGCATATTGCGGCTGAGCACCAGGGTATGAAATCCATTCGATGAAAAATGGCGGTAAACCGCACCGAAAGTATAGCTCCATTGGTCGTTTACAGGTAAAAAGTCGAGCGTGTATTGTTGTTCATCGGTTGGGTTATCAATTCCCAGGTTAAGTTTGTTTCGGTCGAGTGCTCCCAGCCCGATAATTGTCAACTGGTTTTTCTGATCTATATCCCAGCGATATTTGAATTGGATGTCATCATAGGTAGGGAGAAAAGGAAGGCCGATCAGATCAAACAAAAACTGCAGATATGAACGGCGGTAAGAAAAAATCAGCCCCGAGTTTTCACTAAGTGGTCCATTGGCAGTAATCCCAAGGTCTGTAGCACCCACTGCCGCTCTGAAATTCCATTTATCTTTTTTTGGGTCGATCATCCGGAAATCGAGAACAGAACTCAGCGCATTGCCTTTAGATGCTGGGAAAGCGCCCGAATAGAAATTTATTTCCCTGATAAAATCCACGTTGATAATACCCACCGGCCCTCCTGATGCTCCCTGCGTGGGAAAATGGTTGATGATGGGGATTTCGATGCCATCGAGATAAAATGAATTTTCATTGGGACCACCTCCCCGCACAATCACATCATTTCGTTGTACCGGAGTAACCGCAACGCCGGGAAGCGACTGAATGACTTTTGAAATGTCACGATTCGATCCCGGATTTCGTTCAATTTCGGAAATGCTAAGACGCCGCAACGAAACAGGACTTTCCTGACTTCTCACAAATGGCGAAGCTTTCACAACAATCTCTACGAGTTTGACAGTAGTTTCAACCATCGGGATTTCCACATTAACAGTCTTTGCATTGGTTACCAGGAAATCAGTAGTTACAAAATTTTCAAATCCTATGGCAGTAGCCACCAGCCTGGTAAAACCAGGTTGCACACCGGTGAAGATAAAATTCCCGTCAAGATCGGACGTAGCACCGATGTTTGTGCCAAAAATCACGATGTTGGTGAATGGTAATGGCTCGTTGTTTTTTGAATTAAACACCCTGCCTTCAATCCGCCCGGACTGGGCAATCAATAATTGATCAATCAACAGAAGCAATCCGACTGTCAGGAAAAGATTCAAATATTTCATTTCAATAAGGTTAACGGGATTTTTTTAATTTGTTTAATAATTTTTTATGAAAATTAAACAAAGCAAGGTTGAAAAAGTTTTAAACCGGATTAAAATCTTACGCCTGGTTTCATGGCAAATTTAATTTTCATCTGGTAAACAGCAGAAATTTTTCAAACCGGCCACAAATCAAATGAATGAATGATTGTTAAAGTCCTGTATTACCGACCGAATGGACGAAGCTATTTCAATTTGCTTTGACTTCTATCTTATTCTGAAAGAAAGTGTTAGATGTTTTGCGCTAAAGAAATGAAAAGATAATGAGGCGAGGTTTTTGTTATCATAAGATATTTTTCTAATTTTGCCGCCCAATTTTTTGAAGCATATTTCGATGAATTACCTCAGGCAGTTTATAATACCCTTTAGCGGGTTAAAACCTGGAGTTCATCATTATGATTTAGTAATTGATAATAAGTTCTTTGAATCACTCGACTATTCTACATTCAGGAAGGGTTCGCTGACGGTTGGTGTCGAACTTAACCGTCAGGAGCGTATGCTGATTTTTGATTTTGATATTCAGGGAACTGTAGAAGTGGAATGTGACCGTTGCCTTGATCTTATCAAATACCCGGTAAATACAAATCGCCGGCTGATTTTTAAGTTTGGTGAAAAGTGGGAAGATCTGACCGATGAGATTGTCATCATTCCTGAATCTGAGTACCAGATCGATTTGTCACATTTTTTTTATGAATTTATCAGTCTGACACTTCCCATGCGACGGGTTCATCCTGATGATGCAGAGGGGAACAGTACCTGCAATCAGGAAATGCTCAAATTACTTGGTTATCATCCGTCAGGCAAAGTTGAAGACCCACGTTGGGAAGCTCTCAAAAAGCTGAAAAATAAATAGATAAATATTTTTTGAACAGAATAAAATAAACATTTAAAATGGCTCATCCAAAACGAAAAATCTCCAAAACCAGGAGAGACAAAAGAAGAACACACGATAAAGCAAAAATGCCAACATTGGCCAAATGCCCGACAACCGGAACGGTGCATGTGTATCACCGCGCATATTGGGTAGATGGCGACCTTTACTACAAGGGCAAGGTGGTAATACAAAAAGAGGAAGCGTAGCAGTTTGATATCGTTTGAGATTATGTCAAACCAAGACGCTTACTGATGAAAATCGGATTAGATGTAATGGGTGGTGATTTTGCTCCATCAGCAACCATTGAGGGAGCTTTGATGGCAGTCAGTGCTTTACCTGAAGAGGACAGCATTGTGCTTGTGGGTAACAAATCTGCCATTCGATCTCATCTTACCGGCAATACTGACCATCTGCACCAGCTGGAAATTGTTCATACTTCCGAAGTGATCAAAATGGGCGAAAAGCCTTTGAAAGCCATTTCTTCAAAACACGATTCAAGCATTACTGTTGGTCTTAGAATGCTCAAAAACAAGCAACTGGATGCTTTTGCAAGCGCAGGCAATTCAGGTGCAATGCTTGTTGGCTCTATGTATTCTGTTGGAGTAATTCCCGGAGTAATAAGACCTGCGACCTTTACACATGTTCCGCAGGAAAATGGGGGAACAAGCATTATTCTCGACATCGGCACCAACACCGATGTAAAAGCTGATGTGCTTTATCAATTTGCACTATTGGGATCTATTTATGCCGAAAATGTGATGAATATCAAACAGCCGCGCATAGGCCTGCTCAATATTGGTGAAGAAGACGGCAAAGGAAATCTGCTTACCCAGTCAGCTTTTCAGGTAATGAAAGGATCAAAGGATTTTTATTTTAAGGGCAACATCGAAAGTCGCGATCTTTTTAAATCAAAAGCAGACGTGATTGTTTGTGATGGCTTTACCGGAAACATTCTGCTCAAACAGATTGAAGCTTTTTATCGTTTATTACAAAAGAGAAACCTGATGGATAGTTTCTTCGAGCGGTTCAATTATGAGAATTATGGCGGAAGTCCCCTACTCGGAATCAATGGAACAGTAATACTGGGGCATGGTATATCCAGTGCTGTTGCCATAAAAAATATGCTTATCCTCGCAAAAGATATCAGTAAAGCCAACCTATCGGAAAAAGTAAAACAAGCTCTCTACAAATATTCCAATTAATTTTTTTTATTATGACCAGAATCAGAGCAGCAATTAAAGGTATTCACTGTTATGTGCCACCTTATGTTTTAACCAACGAGGAACTGACACACATGGTTGATACCAGCGACGAATGGATCACGACCCGTACAGGCATAAAAACCCGTCACATTTTAAAAGGAAAAGGGAAAGGAACTTCTGATATGGGTGTTGAAGCAGTTAATGGCTTATTAAAAAAAACCAATACTCACCCCGACGAAATAGATTTATTGATATGTGCAACCGTTACTCCGGATATGCAGTTTCCTGCTACTGCCAACATTATTGCAGATAAAGCAGGGATAAAAAATGCTTTTCATTTTGATATCAATGCTGCATGTTCCGGTCAAATTTATGCTCTTACTACTGCTGCAATGTACATTGAATCAGGTTTGGTTAAAAAAGTGATTGTGGTTGGTGCTGATAAAATGTCATCTATTATTGACTATACTGATCGTACTACCTGCGTTATATTTGGCGATGCAGCCGGTGCCATGCTCCTTGAACCTACTTCTGAAGATGTGGGCATCATGGATTCTATTCATCAGTCAGATGGTGCCGGAAGAATTCATCTCCATCAAAAAGCCGGTGGATCGGTAAAACCTGCTTCACACGAAACAGTTGATGCACGTGAACATTATGTTTATCAGGAAGGACAACCAGTATTTAAATATGCCGTTTCGAAAATGGCAGATGTGTCGGTGGAGATTATGAAAAAACATAATATCAGTCCTGAAGAGCTTAACTGGCTGGTGCCCCATCAGGCAAATATGCGTATTATCGAAGCTACTGCCCGCCGCATGGGAATCAAGCGTGAACAGGTAATGATTAATATTGACCGTTATGGAAATACCACTTCGGCCACTATCGCCCTCTGCCTCTGGGAATGGGAAGATCAATTGAAGAAAGGGGATAAATTAATTCTTTCGGCATTTGGCGGAGGATTTACCTGGGGTGCGATCTATCTTAAATGGGCCTACGACGGTAAAAAGCAAACTGACTGATAATTCCTTCAACTGACAGAAGCTTTTTTTAATCTTTCACATTTTGCTGATTTCCTGAATCGAAACAGCAGTTTTCACTAAACTTTACCTTTCTCTACTATCCGTTAATTTATTGAATATCAGTATTAAATGATTTTAATGCTGAAAAGGCGAAAAAACTTGAAAAAGCTGTCTGAAAAGTCTTTCCGACGAGTTTTCAAAACCGGAAAAAACAGACTTATGAGACAGCTTCTATTTTCCTGTTCATCAAAAAGCGGCAAACCTTGATTTAAGGTTTTATTTTTGAAATAACTCTTTCCTATGGAAAAGTGATGGTAGCAGGGGCAGTCATTTTTACAAAATAAGCCCTGCCGGGTTGTAACATTTCAATGGTATTGATGCTGTATAGAGGCCAAAAGATTGATGTTCCGGCAGCTTCCTTGACAATAATTACCTCTTCTGAAATATCACCAAACAAGGAAGCAACTTCCACAGGTTGATCACTGATTACAGGAATAAGGTTCCATCCTTCGTTCAATGCCAGTATCTTGTTGGTTTCAGGCTGGCCTGCAATGGTCAGTGTGATATCTTCAGTGACTTTGATTTGATAAGCTGATTGACTTTCCCAGTCACCTAAAGTGTTAGTTCCGGCAGCGGGGAAGTAAAATCCGGTCAAATTCTGAACGACAACAAGTTCAGGAATGATTTCATTGAACAACACTTCAAGATTGGTGCTATCGGGTAACAGATAACTCGATAAGCTGTTCCAGCCTTCTGCAAGGTTAATCTGGTGCAACACCGGACACGGACCGCAGAGTCCAAAACAGACGGTTTCGAGCACGGTGGAAACTTCAGGGACAGTAAGGAACCTTTTCATGCCTCCAAATCCGTCGTCAACTCCGCAGGCTTCTGGTACATTTTCAACACCAGATTCAAAGGAATTGCCATTTATATAACGATAGGTCTGATAACTTCCGGCAGGTAAAACTACCTCGGTGGTGTACAATCCTTCGCCTATGCTGGTCATTGGGGTGGCTTCGGGGTCCCAGTTCTGGAAATCCCCTACCAGATGGACGCCAAAAGGAGATACTTCCTGTAATGACATATCCACAGTAAAAGTAACTGATACCAGTGCCGGACATGCACCACATTCCCCAAAGCAAACCAGATCGAGCACTATACCGGTTTCCGGAACAGTGAGATAACGGTTTCCGTTTTGGCTGCATTCTTCCGGTACGGTTTCAGTAAAAGCAAAATCATTGCCGTTGATATATTTGAATTCATAATATTCGCCTGAAATAAGCATGGTAGTGAATGTGTAAATATTATCACCTGCAGGTTGCATTTGAGTGGAATCACTTATCCATCCCTGGAAGCTACCGGCGATATAAACTCCTTCGGGTGAGATAACTTCATTGGACATATCCACGCTGAAAGTTACTTCCACTTCAACAGGGATTACACAGGGAGTGCATGAACCAAAACAAACCGGATCTAAAATAGTATTTTCTTGTGGTACCGTAAGAAAGCGGTTGAATCCTCCATAGGTATCATCAACGCCACATTCCTCAGGTACGTTTTCGGCAAAATCAAAAGAGACCCCATTGATGTATTTAAACTCTATATACTGATTGGCAGCAAAAGCAATTGTTGTTTCCCACATGCCATTACCTGTGTCTGTCATAGGATTTGTCGAAGCGTTCCAGCCTTGAAAAGAACCTGCAAGGTGAACCCCGTCTTCTGAAACCACTTCGTTGGTCATATCTACCCTGAAGATTACCATCACAGGGTTGCAGGGGCCGCATTCACCAAAACATACAGGTCCAATTGTTGTGTTATAGTCAGGAACATTCAGAGGCCTCCAGATGCCTCCTGTAAACGGAGTTCCCACACTGCATTCAGAAGGCACGGATTCGTATGTCCCGGGGATTGACAGTCCATTAGCAAACTTGTAATTGATCGAGTCATTTTCGGTAAAAGTCAGTGTAACGGAAAAAATTCCACCACCCACATCAACCATCGGGTTTAAAAGAGGATTGCCTCCTTTGAGCGAAAGAAAAACTCCATCTGGTGAAACAGATTGTTCTGACAGGTCAACCAAAAAAGTAACTGCGACCTCTGTCGGGCCGGGACAAGGCTCGCATGAATTGTAGCACACCGGATCAAATACCGTGTTAATATCCGGAACAGTAAAAAACCGGTTGGAATTGTTAGAGCATTCGGGCGGTAATATTTCTGCCTGACTCCAGGTAACTCCGTTGATAAATTTATATTCCTGATAGGTTCCTGAGGGCAAAATTGCAGTGTAGGACCAAATGCCATTTCCCATATCAGTCATGAGGGTCGCACCCGGATCCCAGCCCTGAAATCCTCCGGCGATATGAACTCCTTCGGGTGCTATAATCTCCTGCGACATATCCACCTGAAAGATAATCTCAACATCTATCGGAGGGGGGCCGCAGGGATAACAACTGCTGAAACAAACAGCGTCAAGTGTGGTCGATACGGACGGTACAGTAAGATAACGATTCCAACCGTTGGAACATTCAGGAGGAACGGTTTCTCCACCGGCCCAGGTGTTCCCATTCACAAATTTGTATTCATGATAACTGCCGCTTCCTAATTGGATGGTAACTGCATAAACATTATCTCCGATAAGCGTCATTTCGGTAAGTGCCGGATCCCATCCCTGAAAATCAGCAGCAAGATGGACCCCGTTGGGTGAAACACTTACATTTGACATATCCACCTGAAAAGTTACATCTACAAGCGGTGGATTACATACAGTGCATAAACCGAAACATACTGACGGAAGCATCACCGGTGTAGCCGGAATGGTCAGGAAACGGTTACCATTTTGTGCACAACCGTTGGGGATTTGTTCCCATTCAGTACCGTTGATAAACTTATACTCAATATTTTCCCCCTCCTGCAGCTCAATTGTTAAAGTATAAATTCCCCCTCCCGTTATGGGATCCATCGGATGTGTAGTTGGATTCCATCCCTGAAATGAACCTGCCAGAAAGACACCAAGCGGTGAGACGGTTTGTTCTGACATATCTACATTAAAAGTTACTGAAATTGCTTTCAAGGTAATTGAAAAGCTGAATATAACAAGTATGAGCAGTAAATTCCTGATTGTTCTCATGATTAGAATTTTTTATGAATTGTAAATTATTGAATGATTAATTTTTTTATCATCGATTGGGTTTCGTTTTCCAGTCTGATAAAATAAAGACCTGCTTTCAAACCCGTGATGTCAAGTGTGTTTTCCTGCAAGTGTTGGCGGAGAAGGAGTTTTCCGTCCGGAGAAAAAATTGTAACCATAAATGGTTTCCCCGTTAATATAAATGATAATTCTGTACTTGCCGGATTAGGGTAGAATAATGGATATTCAGCAAGAAGTGGGGTATTTATTCCGATTGGCGGGCAAACTTCGCAGGAGCCATAACAGACGCTTATCAACACAGTATCTGTTTCGGGAACAGTAAGGTAACGATTATTATTGTTGGCACATTCCGGAGGAACAGTTTCGTCCATTCCCCAGGCATTTCCATTTATAAATTTATATTCAATGTATGTTCCTGACAAAAGGAATGCATGATGGGAAAAAAGACCATTGCCAAGGCTGTCCATTGCTGTAGCTCCGGGGTTCCATCCCTGGAAACTACCGGCAATATGCACTCCTTCGGGGGACACTGTTTCGTGTGTCATATCCACCATAAAAGTCACCTGAACTTCAACCGGAGGAGGCCCGCAGGGTTCACAGCTGCCAAAGCAAACTTCTTCCAGAATCAGGTTTTGCTGGGGAACTTCCAGGTAGCGGTTTCCGTTCTGGGCACATTCCGGGGGAACCAGTTCGGCACCGTCGAAGGTATTGCCGTTGATGAATTTATACTCATGCAGACTGCCTTCTTCCAGTTCAAGTGTAATTTCGTAAATATTGCTGCCGATGGGCTGCATTTCAGTAGCAGCGGGGTCCCAACCCTGAAACGTGCCGGCCAGATGAACGCCATTCGGTGAAACCGATTCATAAGTCATATCCACCCTGAAAGTTATCTCCCACAAAGGAGTGGGAGGAGGGCATGGATCGCAACTGCTGAAGCACACAAGTGGCAGAATGGTGTTTACGTCAGGGACGGTCAGATAGCGGCTGTAGCCTCCAAAACCATCTTCAACACCACATTCTTCGGGAACAGTCTCTGCACCGTCGAAGGTATTCCCGTTAATGTATTTAAATTCAATGTAAGTACCTGCTTCCAAAGTAACTACGACTTCATAAACATCATCAAAAACATTTGTCATTTCCAAAGTAGCCGGATTCCATTCCTGAAATGAACCGGCAAGATGAACGCCGTCGGGAGAAACAACCTCATTGGCAAGATCAACACTAAAGGTAATATCTACAGGTACCGGAGGAGGCCCGCAGGGTTCACAGCTGCCAAAACAAACTTCTTCCAGAATCAGGTTTTGCTGGGGAACTTCCAGGTAGCGGTTTCCGTTCTGGGCACATTCCGGGGGAACCAGTTCGGCACCGTCGAAGGTATTGCCGTTGATGAATTTATACTCATGCAGACTGCCTTCTTCCAGTTCAAGTGTAATTTCGTAAATATTGCTGCCGACTGGCTGCATTTCAGTAGCGGCGGGGTCCCAACCCTGAAATGTGCCGGCCAGATGAACGCCATTCGGTGAAACCGATTCATAAGTCATATCCACCTTAAATGTGATGTCGTGAGTGGGCATAGGCGGAACACAGGGATCGCAACTGCTGAAGCAAACCAAAGGCAGAATAGTGTTTTCGTCAGGGACGGTCAGATAGCGGCTGAACCCTCCATAGCCATCATCAACGCCACATTCTTCGGGAACAGTCTCTGCACCGTCGAAAGTATTTCCGTTAATGTATTTAAATTCAATATAGGTTCCGGCAATAAAGGTAACCACTACTTCGTAAACATCCTCTGAAATATTGATCATTTCCAGAGAAGCCGGATTCCACCCCTGAAATGAACCGGCAAGATGAACGCCGTCGGGAGAAATAACCTCATTGGCCAGGTCTACACTAAAAGTGACATCAACCTGAACCGGCGGAGGCCCGCAAGGGTCACATTCACCAAAGCAAAAAGCCGGAAGGATGGTATCACTGACTGGAACTGTTAACCAGCGGTTGTTGTTCACTCCACAGGGATCAGGTACATTTTCGGATTCTTCCCAGGTAGTACCGTTAATAAATTTGTATTCCTGGTAGGTTCCTGAAGGTAAAATTGTGGTGTACGTGAAAATATTATTACCACTGCTTGTCATCAGCGTTGCTCCGGGATTCCAGCCCTGAAACCCACCGGCTATATGCACTCCGTTTGGTGATATTATCTCGTTGGACATATCAACCCTAAAGGTTACTTCTGTATCGACAGGAGGAGGACCGCAGGGATCGCAGCTTCCGAAACAAACGGCATCCAATGTTGTCGGAACGGCAGGAACAGTAATAAAGCGATTCCAACCGTAAGCGCATTGCGGGGGAACAGTTTCATCCATTCCCCATGCGTTGCCGTTTATGAATTTATATTCATAAAATCCTCCTATTTCCAGTTCAACAGTAATGGCATAAATATTATTTCCTATGTCTGTCATGGGTGTAGCACCAGGATCCCAGCCCTGAAAACTACCGGCAATATGAACACCTAATGGCGACACTGTTTCATTTGACATGTCCACCTGAAAGGTAATATCGACGTTTCCGGGATTACAAATGGTGCAACTGCCAAAGCAAACGGCTTCCAGGGTTGTGTTTTGTGCAGGAACTGTTAGAAAGCGGTTATTGTTGGCTGCACATCCGGGTGGGACAGTCTCGTCCATCCCCCATGCATTTCCGTTGATAAATTTGTATTCAATATATTCACCTTCGGTGAAGCTGATGGTTACTGCATAAACTGAATTTCCAGTATGGGTCATCCCGGTAGCTGAAGGATCCCAGCCCTGAAAACTACCTGCAATGTGTACACCAAGCGGGGAGACGGTTTGTTCTGACATATCTACCTTAAAAGTCACGCTGACACTCCTGGAAATTAACGGAACAAAAAGAATTAGTGCCAGTGAAATAAAGATAGCTATAGGCAATTTTTTATAAATTTTTCTCATGGCTTGTTACTTTTGAAGTTAAATAGTCAAATTATCCGCCAAAAATAATCTTTTTATCAATAAAATAATTTCAGACGGGTTGCGTTTTCAAATTCAAAGAAGAGAAATAAAAGCAGAAAGAGGGTAATTGTGTTTTCATTTTTCATTTTTTGTCCCCGCCTCCCGGCGGGGTTTTTTTTAACTACAAAACGTATTCATGCATGAGTTTTTGAACTTTAAAGTTAGAAAAGCTATCCCGAAAAAGGTAAAAAGATATTTTTTCTTTTAATTGTTCAGAGGTTAATCATTTCAGTGTGAAGCAGTAGCAAGAAAAGCAACGCTCACTTTTGTTCCTGGAACCTCAAGCAATGCTGAAGCAGAGGCTTCAATGGTGGCACCTGTTGTGATAACATCATCCACAAGGAGAATATGTTTACCTTCAATTTTGGCGGGATTGATCACACTGAAAACATAGTTCACGTTTTGCCAGCGTTCGAATCGGGATTTTCTGGTTTGTGTGGCGGTGGCTTTTTCACGAATCAAAACATCACTAAGAAGAGGGATTCCCATTACAGTGGCAATTTCCTGTCCGAAAATCTCGCTCTGGTTAAATCCCCGGGCTTTCTTTTTGCTCCAGTGCAGCGGAACCGGAATGATTATTTCCACGTTTTTGAAATAAGGAGACTGCAACAGGTCTTTCCCGAACATTCTGCCCAGCATTCTGCCTACTTCGAGCTGGCCTTTGTATTTGAACTGATGAATAAGGTGTTGCACATGTCCTGCTTTCGAAAAATAAAGATAAGCTGTAGCTGACTCCAAGGGTATTCTTCCCCAGAAAGTTTCCATCACCGGATTGTCGTGGTGTAAGTGGAAATT